>TARA_B100000686_G_scaffold212756_1_pt1 | contig 70945 bp, 62 predicted proteins | sample TARA_B100000686 | Tara Oceans TARA_B100000686 (sample SAMEA2622733) | marine metagenome | biome: marine biome (ENVO:00000447); feature: marine epipelagic mixed layer (ENVO:xxxxxxxxx); material: "saline water (ENVO:00002010), including plankton (ENVO:xxxxxxxx)" | depth 150 m
AATCTTGGGGCTCAGAATCTTGGGGCTCAGAATCTTGGGGCTCAGAATCCTCTTCCCAAATTGGTTCTGTCCCAGTAGCATGTACAAGCAGTTTTATTGTAGCAGTTAGTTCGGGGTACAAATTTAAAATAATGTCATATATTCCCGTTTCTCTAATTGCATCTTTTGTTTGTATCATTCTACGATGAATATCTTTTTCAGTTAATTCAGATAATTTTTGAGCAATTATAGTATCAGTTACTGAACCAAACAATTTGCCATTTGCTCCGGCTCTACTTTCAATGGATATTTGCATTCCATCTAATTCATTAGTTAAGGCTTTGAAATTAGCAATGACCTTAATTCGCTTTTCTTCAGCTTCTTTAGCTAATTTTTGAACTCTTTGCATTGAATTACGATTAGCTGGTACAGCAAGTTTTTTAGGTATCAAGAAATTTCTTGCAAAACCATTCTTTACTTCTTTTATTTCTCCGCCGTTTGCTACACCTTGGACGTCCTCTAAGAATACAACTTTCATGTTTGAATCCTAATAAAATATATCAAATTATAATTAATATTTAAAATAAGATTATATCATAATATTTACTAACAACATAATTAAGCCTAAATATATATTTATCTAAATAATGTTCTTAATAACCGCCTATTTAAGAGTTTTTAAAAGAATTTTAAGAATACTTCATTAGATAGTAAACGACCCTTAGGGGTTAATTTAATATATGAGTTAGAAAATTCTAATAATTTATTCTTTTTTAATTCGTTAAATGTGCTTGAATATAGATCCAAAGGGTTAATTGCAAATCGGTCTATAAATCGTTTGATTTTAATACCTGAATTTAGCCTCAGTCCTAACATTATTGTTTCAGATATTTCTAAAGACTTATCTATTTTTTCATATATATCTATGAATTTTAAATTTTCTTTAGTTAAAGAAATATTATCAAATTCTTTTGTTTTTATGTTATTTAGATATTTAGTATATTCTCTAGGTGATTTAATATTGCTAAATCTATATGGAGGAATATATGAATGAGCGCCTGGCCCTATTCCTAAATATGCATTATTATTCCAATAATTTAAATTGTGTTTACTCTCAAAGCCAGGTATAGCCCAATTAGATATTTCATATTGTAAATATTGATTTTCACACATTATGTCTACAGCTTTTATATACATGTCTGCAGCTATATCATCATTAGGTTTGATTAATTGTCCATCTTTTACCCATTGATGCATTGGAGTGCCTTCTTCAAGTGTCAATCCGTACATTGAAACATGTAAAGGCTTTAAAGTTAATAATTTAGATAGTGTATCTATCCATTGTTTTATATTTTGCTTAGGTAGGCCATACATTAGATCAAGACTTATATTTTCAAATCCGGCTTCCTTAGCTATATAGTATGCATCTATAGCATTTTGTTGAGAATGCCTTCTTCCTAGATCTTGTAAAAGTGAGTCATCGAAAGATTGAACTCCCATACTTATTCTATTGATGCCTGACTTTTTATAAGTATTTAATTTTTTTTTTGATAAGTCGTTAGGATTTGATTCTAAAGTGATTTCTGAAGATTCTCTAACATTGAATTTGGAAAAGATTGTATTTAATAATTCTTTAATGTAATTTGCAGGAATATATGATGGAGTTCCTCCGCCAATAAATATAGATTTGATTTCTGATTTGTGCAAGTGGTTTGACCAAAGATCAAGTTCTGATTTTAGTGCTTTAATATATGAAGGAATTAATGATTCTAATTTTGTATATGTATTGAAGTCACAATAAAAACATTTGGTATGACAAAAAGGTATATGAATATATAAAGATATACCATTTGGGATTACAAAGTTATCTTTAATCATATATTAAATAATACATGCATTACATCTTCATCATTCAAGATGTAATCTTTTCCTTTTTGACTTGTTTTTTTATATTCGGATAAAGATTTCAAATTATTCTCTTATTTCTTCATCTTCATTGTCTATGATTTTATATTCATTTACTATTACTGACTTTTTTTCTTTTTCAGTTTTGTTTTTTTTATTAGATTCTAATAATATGCTTTTTGATGCTTGACCTATAAAAAACGTTATAGCAGCTATTATAATTAATATATCATCAAAGTGTCCTATTATTGGTATAAAGTCTCTGATTAAGTCTATAGGTGATATTAAATATATTAATGCCCCAGGAATTAGGAGTTTAAATTTCATAGGAACTCCTGGATTAGCCATGAGCTGGTATATTAGTTTAGGCATTTTTACAATATTTAATAAAAATGGTAGTAATCTTAGTAAATTAATTAAAATATGCATCTTTGTTACTTAGCTAACAGTTTTTATTTATTATATATTTATTTTGGGATCAATGGAAATTTAATATGAAAAATTTATTTTATGGTGAAGATCATATATCTTTACATCTAGCTGTATTAGATATTATAGATAGCATAGAGCCAAAAGAACTTACAGAGGTTAATGTTACTAAACTGGATATTTTAAAAATCTCTTATGATGATTTTGTTTTATCTTGTTCTGCTATTCCATTTATGGTTAATAAAAGGATTGTTATAGTAAAGAATTTGATTTCATATTTAGATAAAGTAAGGATAAATAATAGAGTCAATACTAAAAACAAAGCAGCAACTTCTTGGGATAATTTACCTGAATATTTGAAAAGCCTTCCCGAAACGACTGAATTGATCAATATAGAAGAATCAATTAAGTTTAATAAAAATAAATTTTTTGAAAAATTATTAAATGAATTTCAAGTCAAGAATTTTAGAGCTCCCAGTATAAGAGAATTACCTGATTGGATTATCAAACGTGCAGATTTTAAAGGTATTGATATAGATTTCAAAGTTGCAAAAGCTATAGCTGATTCAGTGGGAGTAAACTTGAGAATTATAGATACTGAATTAGATAAACTTAGTTTGTATAGTAGTAATATTAGTGAAAGAGATGTTGAAGAAATAGTATCTAATGCAAAAGATGCAAATATTTTTCATGCAATTGATGCTTTATTAGATAATAAGGAAGGTATAGCGTTAAGACATATTAAAGACTTGTTAGTCAATGGAAGAAGAGCTTCTTATATTATTACTATGATTGCTAGACAGCTTAGATTAATAATATTTGCAAAGCATTATTATAATATTGGTTATAATGAGTCAAAAATAGGTTCTTTATTGTCATTAACAAGTTATCCATTAAAAAAACTTTTAGAACAAAATAGTAAAATTGATAAACATAGACTCATCAAAATTCATTCTAAATTAGTTGATCTTGATTATTTACTTAAGACTAGCAATATTGATGAAGAATTTGCTTTAGAAATATTTATTTCTGGATTAAGAGTTTAATATTTATTTTAATTTAACTGAGCGAAAATTACCTGACTTGATCTCTCTAATTAAATCTTTAATATTTTGAATTGGGTTAAAAAATTCTGTAGCAAATGTTCCAATGTGTTCAATCTGATGTGCATCGCTTGCTCCAGTCCCATTCATTTTTAATTTTTTAGTTAAGTCTGATGAGAATTTATTTTCTTTTTTTGATCCTTTACCATTGAATTCTTCAATTGCATCAGATAATTTGAATACTGGATTTTTAGAAGCTTTATTAAGCATTTTTTTATAATTTACCTCATTTATATCTCTATATTCTGAATAATTTCTTCTATATGGGTGAGCAACTACAATTGCGCCGTTTTCTTTGTCGATTAATTTTTTTACAAATGATGCTTTATGCATACCAAATATATATTTTTTGAGTCCGTAAACTAATAAATGTCCTTCTTCTGTAGTTACTTCACAGCCCGGCAATACAGTGAATTTATATTTATCTGCTAGTTTTTCTATATCTTTTGGTTTCCAGAAGCCATCATGATCTGTAATACATATTCCATCGAGGCCAATTCGTTTTGCTTCAGAAATCAATTCGTCTGGAGTAAGTCTACTGTCATCAGAAGTTGGATAAGTGTGAGTATGGAGATCTATAATCAATTTTTATTACAATATTTTTTAAAATTAGCATTGTAATTAGTTTCCCATTGGACTTAAATTGTGTCAATATTATATAAAATTATTGTGAGTGAATAAATTGCTTGATAATAAATTGCCAAATATGTATAAGTTAATAATTCTAGGGATTATTGGTTTTCTTGTTGCAGGATTAGCTATTTTACCTAGATTTTTATCAGTTACTGATATAGCTGGATATTATGGCGTATTTATGCTTAGCTTTCTAGGTAGTGTATCAATGGTACTACCAGTCCCTGGTTTGATTTCTATGTGTGGATTAAGTGCACTTTTAAATCCAATATTATTAGGAATTATAGCTGGTATTGCTGAAACTATAGGAGAGTTATCAGGATTTATATTAGGAGTTTTTGGATCTTACATTATAGAGAAGAAGAGATTATATTTAAAATTACATTCGTTGATGAAAAATAGAGGCTATCTCATAATATTTTTATTTTCCTTAATTCCTAATCCTTTATTTGATGTTGTAGGAATATCTGCAGGTATTCTTAAATTTTCAATTTTTAGATTTTTATTTGTTGTCTTAACTGGGAAGTTGATTAAATGCGTATTAATTTCTATAACTTGTGATTTTGGAATAAATATGTTTTAACTGATTTCATTGTATTTTTACATTGATTTAAAATAGGAATAAAGTATATAATCTTCTAATATAGTTGAAATATTATATACTTGGAAGGCTTTAATATGCAGTTTAATTTTGGTATTAATAAAGGTTTTACTAGAAGACAATTTATGAAAACATTACCCTTAGGTTTGGTATCCGCTATAGCTGCAGGGATTGTAACTAGACGGATGTTTGGATCATCTGATAAAGAAAATTACACAAAAAACTTACGAAAAGATTCAATATACACTCCAAAAAATAGCTAGTTCTCATAAGTAGAAATTTAGATTTAGAGTAACTGTTTTATTTTTAGATTTATTAATTATTAAAAAGAGGGTTTTTGTGTCATTGCAACCAGTAATATTGTCAGGTGGTTCTGGTACTCGACTTTGGCCACTATCTAGAGAATTTTATCCAAAGCAGTTTTTAAATTTGCTTGGTGAAAATTCAATGTTTCAATTAACTCTATCTAGATTAGACCAAATGGATAATATTACTGATCCAATTATTGTTTGCAATGAATCACATAGATTTTTAGTACTTGAGCAATTGAGAAATTTAAAACATACAACTAATTCAATAATATTAGAGGGGATTGCTAGAAACACAGCTCCAGCTTTAACTTTAGCAGCATTAGACATATCAAGAAATAATAATTTAGATACTGTAATGTTAGTATTACCAGCTGATCATTTAATAGGAGACAACTCTGAATTTCATAGAATTATTAATTCAGGCAAAATTCTTGCAGAAGAAGATAATATTGTGATGTTTGGAATAGAACCAAAAGTTGCAAATAATTCTTATGGGTATATTGAATTAGGTGATTCAATAAATATAGAAAAAGAGTCAATTGGATATGGTATAAACGGGTTTATAGAGAAACCAGATTTATTAATTGCTAAAAAATTAATTGAATCAGGGCAATATTTATGGAATAGTGGTATTTTCATGTTGAAAGCATCAGTTTGGTTAAATGCGATTAAGGAATACCAACCAGATATTTTTAATATATGCAGTGAAGCATATGATAAAGCTGAAAAGGATGGAGATTTTTTAAGACCTGAAATAAGTCTTTTGGAAAAATGTCCTGAAGATTCTATTGATTATGCTGTTATGGAAAATTTAGATATTCATGGTAAATCTAATAGTTTTGTTTTGCCCTTTAATTTTACTTGGTCTGATTTAGGTTCATGGTCAGCTTTGTGGGATATAAGAGATAAAGATATAAACGGAAATGTTCAAATTGGGGATATTCAATCTATTGATGTTAAAAATTCCTTATTATTTTCAAATGATAGAATGGTAGCAGTATTAGGATTAGAAAATGTGACTATTATTGAAACTTCTGATGCAGTTTTAATTACAAATAGAGGAGAAGATGAAGAGGTAAAGAAACTTGTAAGAGATTTAAAGATCGATCATAGACCTGAATATCAGACCCATAGAAAGGTTCATCGTCCGTGGGGTAATTATGAGATTTTGGATTCTGGTAAAGGGTTCCAGGTAAAAAAATTAATTGTTAATCCAGGTGCTTCATTATCCTTACAAGTACATGATCATAGAGCTGAGCATTGGGTAGTTGTTTCAGGGATTGCTAGAGTTACAATAGGTGAAAATCAATTTTTATTAAAAGAAAATGAATCAACATATGTTCAAATTGGAGTTAAGCATAGATTAGAAAATGCTAGCTCTAAATTTTTAGAGATTATTGAAGTGCAATCTGGTGATTACTTAGGTGAAGATGATATTAAAAGATATGATGACATATATAATCGTTAATTTTATTTTGAATAAGTAAATAGTGGATTTATTTTTTAATGTGGAGAATAATTACTCATAATCAAACTATGAAACTATTAGAAAATAGTTTTACTAATGATTTGTTTTCTCATGCATATATTTTATCTGGGTATAGGCATGTTGGTAAAATGACATTAGCTTTGGATATTGCTGCATCTTTAAATTGTATATCCAATTTAGAATCTTGTGATTCTTGTATTCAGTGTAAAAGAATATTTGATAATAATCATTCTGATATAAAAATAATAGGAGATTATGATCAAAATGGCTTAAATAATACAGTTATATCTATTGAGTCAATTAGGGAAATTCAATCAGAATCAAATTTAAAACCATTCGAAGGTAAATATCGAGTTTATATAATTAATGGAGCAGAAAATTTGAGTATTGAAGCTTCTAATGCTTTATTGAAATTATTAGAAGAACCTCCTGAGCAAGTAGTATTTATTTTATTGACTATTGATAACAATTTAATAATTTCTACAGTTTCGTCTAGATGTAAAAACATTGAATTACGTCCAATTCAGAATAGTATAATAGAAAAATATTTAGTTAATCATTACGATATTTCTATAGAAAGTGCATCAGATATTAGTAGGATTTCTAAAGGGTTATTAGGTTGGGCTATTAGAGCTTATAATGATCCAAATATAATAATAGAACGCGATAATAGGTTAAATATTATTGAGAAATTATTATTTGCAGATGATATATATAGGTTTGACTATGCAAAAGAACTTTCAGAAGAATTTTCTAAAAATAAAGGTGTTGTATATTCTGAAATAGAACTATGGCTAGAATTTTGGAAGGATATTATTTACATGAAATCAAATGCACATGAATTAATAGTAAATATATCTAGGTTAGAATCATTAAAGAGCATTTCAAAATTAATTAGTAATGATATTATTCATTCTTTTTTAAAATCAATTCAAGAATGTGAATTGAATTTAAAAAAGAACTTAAATTCTAGACTAGTTTTAGAGTCTTTAATGTTGGCTCTTCCATTTTTAAAATTAAAGAAGAAATAGGATTTAAAGAACTGGCTATAATAACAAATTAAAAAGGTTAATTATAATTTGTTATTATTTCTTTGGAATTTAATTCATTAATATTTTATTCATCATCATCGTTATCCTCTTCTTCTTCTTCTTCTTCTTTAGCATCTTCAAGAAGTTCTATAGATATTTGAAAATCAGAAGGGATAAATCCAAGGGAGTTTGCTGGTAGTTTATGTATAGTTCCAAGGAATATGTCAACAGAAGTTGAATCTACAAGTCTATTTTGCAAACCTAATCGAACAGTTTTGACGTCAATTTGATCAGCAATACTAGTTACAGTATCATTATCAATATTTTCAAAGTCATATGCAAACCTAGCTGAAAAAATTATGATTGATGAGGAAATAACTATACCAATTAATAATCCTAAAGTAATACCTCCTAAAGAATCTATTAATGAAGATATACCTAAAGTTGCTACAGATAGAATAGGCCGTACAATTTTAGCTATCCAGCTTCCAACCATTAGTCCTGCAGAAATAATTATTATATATGAAACTACAGTAACTAAAGTGTCTGAAGACACTGAATCTGAAAATGTAGATCCTAAGTCATCAGCTAATTGTCCTGCTATTAACCATCCTACAAACCCTCCAATTGTCATTATTAGTGCAGTAATTATGCCAGTTCTCATACCGAAAACTGCTGAACTTATAAGTACTATTAAAATTATTATATCTAACCAATTCATATTATGTTCCTATTCAAGTTTTAATACATTTTTATTTTTTTTGAGGAGGGACAGGATTGATTAATCCATTTGATAAAGTAAATGGGATTAAATCTTCTAGTTCTTTTAATGTCCATCTTCCATTTTTATGAATGCTTCTGATTACTTGTCGAGGGGAATATAAATCCAATGGCCATCCATTAGTTCCTATAACTTGTCCAGTGATATTACCTGCTGCTTCAGTACATAGGTATGCAGCTTTTGGAGCATTATTAGCTGGATCCATATATTCCTCAGGAAAATCCCAATAACTTAATTCTGTCGAACCGTCATCTTCAGTTCCTCCGTGAGCTTGATCAGATAAATCTTTTCTAAGGTCTCTGGTAGATTGAGGTACTGATTGAGCCATACGTGTATTACCACCAGGATATACTGCATTTGCAGTAATACCGAATAAAGATAATTCTCTAGAAATTGCTCTTACAAATCCTACCATACCTTCTTTAGCTGAAGCATAATTTGCTTGTCCTGAAGCACCTAAGCCTGATCCCGATGAGAATAATACTATTCTTCCATAATTCTGTTCTATCATATGAGGTACTACATGTCGCACCATATTAAAAGCTCCATATAGATGGACTTTTAGCACAGAATCCCATTCTTCTTCTGTCATATTAAATACCATTCTATCTCTAAGGATTCCTGCAACATGGCACATTATGTCAACTCGCCCAAAATTATCTATCGCAGTTTGCACAATTTTTTCAGCAGTATTGAATTCAGCGACAGATTCTCCAGATGCTACTGCATTACCGCCAGAAGATTTTATTTCTTCAACTACTTTTTGTGCAGGGCTAAGATCGGAACCTTCTCCTTCTAATGAGCCTCCAAGGTCATTTATAACTACAGCAGCTCCTTCATCAGCTAATTGCAATGCAGTATCCCTTCCAATACCTCTCCCTGATCCTGTTACTATTGCCACTCTACCTTCGAGTCTGTTGCCCATTTTAACACCTCATATATATTTAATTCATTTTTTAATAATTTATTTTAATATCCATTACCAATCATTTTTGGAAATAATACATCCATCTCATCCATGGTAAATTTACCTCGTTTATAAACACTTCTCTCGGCTTTAGGGTTTGAGTATAAAAATATACTTCCTCTTCTAATTCCAAATATATAACCATTTACGTTAGGAGTAGCATTAGTTGTTAGATATACAGCTAATGGAGCAACATTATCAGGGTCATCAGGATGTCCGAGACCTTCCCATTCATCAATTACAGGAGATGGTCCAATTCCAGCTCTTTCATCTGGGGTTGGATATGGTCCTTCAGCTATCTTAAATTCGTCAGTTGTTCCAGGGAAGCTTCTTGTTTGAACCATTGCTGAAATTCCATTAGCAGTTACTCCGTATTTACCTAAGTCTCTTGCAAGCGTTCTTGTTAAACCAGCTAAACCTTCAGAGCTTGCAGCATAATTTGATCTTCCCATATCTCCAAGTCCAGCATCAGATGTTAAATTAACGATTTTTCCACTTCTTTGTTGTCTGAAGACAATAGCTGCAAATTTAGAAATCGTAAAGGCAGCTTTTAAGTTGTTAGTTATAACATTATCCCAGTCTTCAGGAGTCATTTGAAAAATCATTCTATCTCTAAGTGTAACTGTACTAGTAATCAATATATCAACTCGTCCAAAATTATCTATAGCAGATTTAATAGTATTTTCTGCTCCATCCATTTCTGCAACATTATTATAATTTGCAACAGCTTTTCCTCCCTTTGATTGTATTTCAGAGACTGTATTGTCAGCTGGAATATTTGAAGATCCACTTCCATCTATGTCACATCCAAGGTCATTTACCAGAATAGAAGCGCCTTCCTCTGCAAGTAAAAGAGCTATTCCTCTTCCAATGCCTCTTCCTCCTCCAGTGACTACTGCTACTTTTTCTTTTAAACGATCTCCCATTAAAATCCTCCATAATAAATTTCCAAGTAATAAATTATTAATATTATAAACGTATATCTAATTTTTTGCTATTTTTAAATAAATAGTTAAGGTAAAGAGTTTTCGGAAGAAAACTCTTTTAAGACATTTTCTGTAATTATAGATACATTGTTGTTGTAATTATTGTAAGATAATGATCCGCACCAACTTATCGATCCAACTGAGAAGATAGCTCCTCCCTTTAATTTTTTTAAATAAACCATGTCTGAACGAACTAATTCGTTTTTTGATCCACCTTCATCAGGGTTCATTGCTATAATTTCTTCTACTGCATGTTGATATGCGTCAGAAAAATCTTGAGCACTAGCTACCAATATAGCATTATCAGGAGTGCCTAGCTTTTTGTCTGCTCTATCGATTTCAAAGCCAGCAGCTCCTCCCATAACTAGGCCATAATCACCAATTAGCTCATCCTCATCAATGCCTTCAAATATGAATTGTGTTTCATTATTGATATTTTCTTTTAATATTTTATATGGGATACTAATATCAAATCCTTGAGAAGTAAACCCGACCCCAACATTTTTTTGAGGAGACAGTCCTCTATGTTTCCATATGCCACCTAATTCCCCAGTTGTACTATGGTAATATTCTCCAGGGTTAGATTCATAAGTTTCTGTTCCATGCCATCTGCGTACTTCTAATATGTGAGGATTATTTACATCAAATGATGTTATCCAATAGAAACCGTTGCCACCTAAATACATTAATTTACCGTTGTTAGAAGTGTATTTATTTAGAGAATTTAGCATATGATGGGTCCAATACTCTGGATGAGCTCCCGTGATAACTACTTTATAAGGTTCAATAATGTCTAATCCTTCATTATTTAAATCTTCATCTGTTATAACATCATATTTGAAGCCTTTATTTTCAAGCCAATCAATTAAATGTAAATCTGCCGATAATCCTATTGGAGCAGATTCTCCTAGACCTAGAAGACTTGCTCTAGATCCTGGTCTAAGATTCATCATCGGGCGCATTCTTGAAGAGTATAATACTCCACTTCCGTCCGAGTGAAAATCATATAAACTCAATAAATTGTTATTAATGATATATTCATTGTGGTCTTGAACATAGACATTAGTTGGAGGAGGTTTATTTATTAAATCTCTATATCTTTTTATTCTATTTTCAGCAATTTTTTGATTCCAGTTAGCATATGCAATATATGTTGCAGTTGGCACAAGGAAAACTATATTAGAATTGTGTGTTCCTTTTGGAGGGCGAACAAAAAAAGGAATGTAATCAGTTTTATCATTTGTAGTAAGTTTAACTGCATATATACCGCTTTCCCAGTTATTAGAGATTTTTAAGGTGAAATCTTTTTTCCAATTACAATCTGAGAGGTCATCATCATGAAAATATATAGCTTCATATTGTTCTAATTTGTGTATATAATTAATTTCAGTACCATCCCAATTGTGTCCAGTCATACCTCTTGCTGGTTGATTAATAGTAATTCCGTCAATGTGGTTATTAGAAACATCTTTAATAATATTAGATGAAATATTTTTTGAGAATGACCAAAAAGCTATTAATGATTCATCTGAGAGAGCAGAGAATTTATCTTCGTAAAGCATTTTTCTTTGTTTATGATTAAGTATTTTCCCGAAAATTTTTGGGGATTCTATTTTGCCATTAAAATGTTTATATATTAGATTTTTATTTTTTGAAGATCCAATCAATATCTCTCCAGATATTGTTTTAATATCATATTTAGATATAACTACCTTCTTAAAGATGTATGAATTATCCTTGGGCAATAAATTTAAAGGTTTCTGTTCAATATATATGGTGTTAGATGGTTTATCATACATTATTAGTATAAAATACCATTCATGCGTCCGAATTCTTTTTCCTGAATTTATAGATATTTTGTTGTCATTATTTTCTATAGATAAATTTAATTCTCCATCATAGTTGATTTCTATTTCATAATTATTATCAAATTCTGATTGAGATATTATAGCTTGGTTATTTTTATTTGAATTGGTTAGATATATCCAAGTTTGAAATGTGAAGCTTTGGTTAAAATTTATTTTGTTTGAGTCATTAATTTTTATATATGACCCAGAATATATAGGTTGAATTTTGCCGTTATAAGATCCATCTATGTTTGATGGCACTTTCTTATCTTTATGCCCTGGCCCATTAGGATTAACATCTCCATGTATTAATCTAACAACTTCAGCATTGAATTTAGGGTCAGTACAGCTAATCATGAAATCTAATTCTTCAGAAGGCTGAACACTTAACTTATTACTATATCCTACAATGTGATTATCATTTAATTTTGATATCAAAATAATTTACCTATTCAAATATGATAGTTTAGATTGGATTTCCATTATAATCTATTTTTTCTACAGGTAAACCTAAATTATTTATCCCAGAGGATATTTTTTCGTAATCTCCTACAATTAATAATTTAATTTGATCTGATAAAATCCTTTTTTTCCCTACTTCAATAACTTCTTCTATAGATAAATTATTTACTTCATCAGGTAATTTTGAATAGTAATTTAAATCTAAATTAAATAAAGTAATGTTTGAAATTTGTCTGATTATCTGTCTCAGTGTTTCAAATTGATTAGGTAGATTTCTTAATATACTTTGTTTAGTGATATTAAATTCTTTTTTTGAAACAGGATTTGATTTAGTTAATTCAGTATATTCTTTGATTATTTCTATAATGCTTTCTTTTGTTACAGGAGTATCTACTGAGCCACCTGATATGAAAGGAGAATTTATCTTTGCCCATTGTATAGTTGACGAAAATCCATATGTATAGCCTTTATCTTGTCTAAGGTTCATATTTAATCTGGCTGCAAAGTGACCTCCAAATAAATAGTTATTAAAACTTAAGGGTAAGTACTCTTTATGATTTCTTGGAATAGTTAAATGCCCTGTGCGTATTAAAGATTGAGCTGCTCCAGGTTTATCTATTATATATATTTTTGATTTCGAATTTGCTGGAACATTTGGTTTCAATATAGGTAATTTATTATTTGTTTTTGCCTTCCAATTCCCGAAATATGTATTTATACTTTTAAATACTTCTTCATGATTAATGTCGCCTACAATTATTAATGTTGCATTAGAAGGTTTAATGAATTTATTACAATGTTCCTCAATATCCATTTGGGTAATTGATTTAATAGTTTTTTTGAATCCTTTAATTGGGTGACCATAAGGAGTTTCAATTCCATAAAGTAATGACTGTATTCCTCTTGATGCAATTATTGATGGATTATCCTGAATTCTATTTAAATCAACAGTAGTTTCTGCAATTAATCTATCGATTTCATGTTGTGGATATGTAGAATATTGAATTATATCAGCTAGTATTTGGATAGTTTTAGCATAATTTTCTTTAGTTGAATTAGCAAGTATTTCAATTGATTCCTTACCTATTTCTATACTTAATTGTGATCCTAAAGATTCTAATTGATATGCGATTTCTTGGCTAGAAAAATTAGCTGTACCTTCGTTTAACATTAATGCTGAAATATAAGATAATCCTGGTGTATTTTCAGGGTCGTCAATTGTTCCAGTATCAAATATTAATCCAATTTCAATTATAGGAAGATTAGGTTTTTGAATATGTAATATTTTTAATTCGTTATCTAATTTTATTGACTTTGGCACAGTAGTTTCAAAATTTGTAGGATTATTTGATTTAGGTTTGACAGATCTGTCTATATTGGATTTTTCGTATTTTAAATTCTTTTCAGGTAAAATTGATAATCTTACTGAATTTGAATTTAAATTATTAACTATTGCTTGATACATTGACGGAGCAGTTACATTCATGTAACGATCTAAATCTGAGTTGATTTTGCTTGTATCATTAGACATTATATTATAATAATTTAACTGGTCTGCTTTGCCTCCAAAACCTCCGCATTTTTCTAGTTGTCTAATAAATTGTGCTTTAATTATATTTTTTGCTTTTAAGATTTCGTCATAACCTATAGGTTTTTCCTGAATTAATTTAAGTTCTGCTTCGATTAAAGTTTCTATTTCTAATAGAGTTTGGTTTTTATTCGCAGTAACTTCTATAATAAATTCACCAGCTATTTCTTGGGAATATTGATATACATTTACATCTTTTGCAATTTGAGTTTCATATACTAATTTTTTGTATAGTCTAGAAGTTTTTCCATGGCCTAAAATAATAGATAAAAGTTCTAATTCTGGTTGATATAAAGCAAAATCAGCTACTGTTGGCCATGCTATATATAATCTAGGTAAGCTTACTTTATCTTTAATAGATAATCTAACATTACCTTTTAATTGTGAATCTATTTGTTTTGTTTTGTTAACTGAATTTCCTGGAGGTATAGATCCGTAATATTTTTCCACAAGCTTTATTGTTTGTTTTATATCTATATCTCCTGCAATTGCTAAGCTAGCATTTGATGGGTGGTAGTATGAGTTAAAGAAATTTTTTACATCAGACAAATTAGCTGAATCTAGGTCTTCCATATATCCAATTGTTGGCCAGTTATACGGGTGCGGGTTAGGGAAGAGTTTTGACTGTAATATTAAGTGCGCCATTCCATAAGGTTGGTTCTCATAATTTTCTCTTCTTTCATTTTTCACTACATCTCTTTGTATATCAAATCTTTTTTGATCTAATGCCTCTAAAAGAAATCCCATACGATCAGATTCTAACCATAGTACTAATTCTAAATAATTTGAAGGTATATTTTCCCAATAATTTGTTCTGTCAGAAGATGTAGACCCATTTAATGATGCTCCAATTTCTTGTAAAGGCTTAAAAAAACTTTTGTTATGATTTTTTGATCCTTCAAACATGATGTGTTCAAATAAATGGGCAAAACCTGTTTGACCAGGTTTTTCATTTTTTGAGCCCACGTGGAACCAAGTATTAATAGATATGAATGGAATAGAGTTATCTTTATGGAGTATTAAATCTAGTCCATTATCTAGGGTTATTTTTTCATATGGAATTGATATCATTTATTATTTTAATTATTATTTATTTAATTATTATATCATTCTATTATTGTAATATTATATAAGATAAAAAATTAATGACCAGCTATTCAAATAATAAAGTTTTGATGACGCTAAATAGATTAATTATGTTTTTAAGTTGACTTATTATTGCAATAAGACTATTACAACAGCAATATTTATTTTTTATATGAAAAATATTGATACTCTAATATAAACTTAATTTGTTCTAAGTTGTATATTCGAACGTTTTTCTTGAAGAGTAGACGAAATTACTCTTTCATGATTTTCCCATCCATTATTGATAGCTTCTAGCATTTCCATTTCACATAAATTTACTAATCTTGTAGGGACTTTGTTTTTAAAACTTAAATGGTTAAAAAGACGATAGTCTTTATATGCAAGTTTTAAAAAGAAACGACTTGGAAGAAATTTTCCTTTAAAAAGAGTTTCGGGCATTCGTTTTTTAATACTTGAGTTGTCTCCAAATATTTTTGCTTTATCAACAGCATCTAGTAGTTTATTTAAATTAACTCCTGATTTAACTGCAAGAGTAAAGCATTCCGTTGCTAATAAGTCTATTCCCATTGTTAGTGCATTAAGACTTATTTTTGTTACTGAAGCGGATCCAAGTTCACCCACAAATACTACTTCGTTTCCTATAGCATATAATATATTTTCAATTTTTTTAAATATTTCAAATTCTCCACCCACATAAAAAGTTAATATTCCTTCTTGAATACTTTGACGGTCTCCCATAACTGGGGCATCAATCATAAAGGATTTTTTTTCAGCAATACTTTCACCTACTTTTTTTATAAATTCTGGTGAATTTGTTGTGTGGTCAATATAAATTGTGTTGGGCTTTATACCTTCAAGTATTCCATCTGAATCATAGATCACTTTTTCTGTTTCTATTTCACTGGGCAACATAGAGCATATTATGTTACTTTTTGAGGCTAATTCCTTAGGTGATTCTGCCCATTTTGCTCCATGTTGTATAAGTTCTTTCGCAGATGGTTTATTTAGATCATGTACAATTAATTTATATCCTTGGTTTAATAAAGAAATAGCCATTGCACTACCCATATTACCTGTTCCTATAAAACCTATCATAATTATTTCTCCTTTTCTGTTTTATTAATGAACTTTTTAAATTCATTAATAAATTTAGTTTTATTTTCTGTAATAGCTCTGTGACCAGAATTAGGTAAGCTTATATGTAAAGATTTTTTTATGTTTTTTGCAAGTAAATCTGATTGATATACAGGTGTTGTAATGTCATCTTGTCCAGAAATTATTAGGCAAGGAGATGAAATTTTATCTAGCCATGCTCGCGAGTCAAATTGAATCATAGATTCAACCTGTATTTTATATGTATGAGCTGGTGTTAAATCAGGGTGATTTGCAGCTTTTTCAACAGTTGTATTAAGCCAATTAGTATTTGATAACGTTTGCTTGCTATAAATCCAAGAAGCCGTTACATAAAAAAATTCTCTAGGGTGTAATTGTTTTACTAATATTGGCAGTGAAGACCATATTATTTTGGACCTTGAATCGGCAAAAGCTACGGTGCTACAAAGTGTAATGCTTTTGCAGAACATAGGATATTTATAAGCTATTACCTGAGCAATCAATCCGCCCATTGATTGTCCTATTATATGGGCAGATTTTATATTAAGTTTATTGAGAAGTTTAATTGTATCTTTAGACATATCATCGATTGTGTAAGATTTTAGAGGCTTATCTGATTTACCTACTCCTCTATTATCAATTGAAATACATTCGAAATCTTCTTTTAATATTTCAATTATGTTTTCCCAAGTATCAAGTCGTGAACCTACTCCAGATAAAAAAACTAAAGGAGTCCCTTTGCCAGATTTATGGAAATGCAGATTTATGCCGTTTATCCTAGATGTTGGCATATAAGTCCTCCAGATTATTTGATATATTTATTCCTTAGTATTGATGATAGCTTTATGCCATGCTAAACTGATTTTAATCTTTATGGAGTTAAAATGTCTATTAATGAAGATGAGATTATACATATTGCAGAACTAGCAAGAATTGGAATGTCAGATGATGATGTTAAGAGTATGCAAGTTGAGATGTCTAATATATTAGAGCATTTTGAAGTATTGAAAGATATTATAGTGAATAAAAAAGAACCTTTGACACTTTCTGATGATTTACATAGTGTCACTAGAGAAGACTTAGATATTAATAAATCTTCATCTACAAATGATTTAATGTTATCAAATGCACCTGATTTACAAGAAGGTTTTATTAAAATTCAATCTGTTTTTGAATTACAATAGTATCCTAGTATTTATTTTATGAGTAACTCTGATTTAACTGAACTAACTGCTTCTCGAGCGAGGGTATTACTTGATAAGCGTGAAATCAGTTCTGTCGATTTGACGAAAGCACTCTTAAACAAGATTTCTGACATTGATAATTCTATTAAATCTTTTGTAACTGTCACCTCAGACCTAGCTATTAAACAAGCTGAAAAAGCAGATAAACGTATAAAAGAGAATAAAATAGATGGATTAACAGGTATCCCTGTACAAATAAAAGATAATATTTGTACATCTGGAGTTAAGACTACATGTTCTTCAAAAATGTTAGAAAATTTTGTGCCACCATATAATGCAACTATTGTAGATAAATTATATGATTCAGGAGCAATTTTACTAGGTAAAGGAAATTTAGATGAATTCGCAATGGGTTCATCTACAGAAAATTCGTATTTTTATCCTACAAAAAACCCATGGGATATGATGCGAGTGCCTGGTGGAAGTAGTGGAGGGCCTGCAGCTTCAGTTAGTTCGAATCAAGTTATTGCTTCACTAGGTTCTGACACAGGAGGTAGTATAAGGCAACCGGCATCTTTATGTGGAGTTGTTGGACTTAAACCAACATATGGTTTAGTTAGTAGGTATGGATTAATTGCTTTTGCAAGTTCATTGGATCAAATTGGACCTATAACTAAAGATGTTACTGATTCAGCTTTACTATTGAATACTATATCTGGATATGATTCTAAAGATGCCACATCAATTAATTTAAAAATTCCAGATTATTGTAAATATTTAAAAGAAGATTTATCTGGTATGAAAATTGCAATCCCTAAAGATTATTTTGGAGATGATATTGATAGTGGTGTTAAAAAAGTTGTTTATGAAGCAATTGAAGTTTTGAAAAACCTTGGGGCATCAATAGAAGAGATTTCTTTATCAGTAATGCAACAATTTGCTTTAGCTGTATATTATATTATAGCTCCATCAGAAGCTTCAGCTAATTTATCTAGATATGATGGGGTAAAGTACGGATTTTCAGATAGGTTGAATTCTGAAGATTTAATGGAGACGTTGTATAAAACTCGCCAAAATGGATTTGGGTCTGAAGTAAAAAGGAGAATAATGTTAGGTACATATGCTCTTTCTTCTGGCTATTATGATGCGTACTACTTAAAAGCCCAGGAAGCAAAAAGAATGATTAAATCTGAATATGAAGACACTTTCAAAAAATATGATGCTATAATAACTCCTACTTCTCCTACTGTTGCTTTTAAAATTGGTGAAAAGTCTTCAAATCCAGTACAGATGTATTTAAATGATGTGTTAACAATTCCTGCTAATATAGCTGGAATTCCAGCTATATCTATTCCTTCAGGTTTTTCAGAAGGACTTCCTGTAGGAATGCAAATTATTTCATCTAGGTTACGTGAAGATACAATTTTTAATATTGCTTATGCATATGAAAGAGCAACAAATTGGAATAAATTCAAACCAAATTTTGATAAGTTAAAAGTATAGTTTTTATTATTTTTGGGATCAGTTTAAATGTGTAATCGAGATAATGATTATAATATTATTGTAGAAAAAAACGTTATGGTTCCTATGAGAGACGGTACTAAATTAGCTACTGATATTTATCGTCCTGCTCAAGGTAATAAAGTTGTTGATAATCTTTTTCCAACAATACTCGGACGAACATCTTATAATAAAAACTGGAAATCTTTATGGATTGATCCGGTTGCCAATTATTTCACTCCAAAAGGTTATATTGTAGTATTACAGGATATAAGAGGGAGGGGTGAATCTGAAGGAGTAGGGGAATATTTTCATACAGTAAATATTAATGAAGGTAATGATGGATTTGATACTGTAGAGTGGATAGCATCTCAAAGCTGGTCAAATGGTAAGGTTGGCATGACAGGTAGTTCTCATGGAGGTATAGTTCAAACTGTTGCATCTTTAACAAAACCCCCCCATCTTACTACTATTTGGGTAGATGTTGCTCCAACAAATATATTTTTTCATGAAGCTCGAGAAGGAGGCTGTATGTCTCTATGGATGTTTGCAGCACTTTTTCTTCATGCACATGATGCTCCTGAAATTAAAAGTGACTTATTTGCTCAACAATTAATTATTGATGGATGGAGAGATATTAAAGGCCTTTTAAACTCTATGCCTTTTGAGAAAGGTAGCACTCCCTTAAAGGTTGTTCCTAATCTTGAGGAAACGCTTTTGAATTATTATTATCGTGGTAAATATGATGACTTTTGGGGTTTGGAGGCCTGCAACCAAGAACAATATTTTTATAAGTCTTTAGATATACCGGCAGTTTTTTCAGGAGGGTGGTATGACCCATTTGCTTCAGCTACTGTTAATCAATTTGTCCAGATGAATAAAAAAAACAAAACCTACCAAAAGCTTGATATGGGACCATGGAATCATTCAGGTAGAAGAACAGGAGAAACTTTTGCTGGAGATGTCGATTTTGGTAATGATGCTAGTTATGGGGTACAAGGATATGGAAAGCAAAGGTTACTTTGGTTCGATCGGTGGCTTAAAAATATGCCAAATGGAGTTGAAAATGAACCGCCAGTAAAAATATTTGTAATGGGAGGTGGTAATGGCAATAAAAACAAAAATGGCAAACTTAACCATGGAGGCAAGTGGAGATTTGAACAAGAATGGCCTTTATCTAGAACCAAATATGAAAAATTTTATTTGAATAAATCTGGTTTATTATCTAAATACAGCCCTAAAGAAGCTAATTCTTCTATATCATATGAATATGATCCTAATAATCCCGTACCTACTATATCAGCTACTAGTGCCTTATCAGAATTGTCTATACCTGAAAAAAAATCAGATTTATCTGTAGATGGTTTAAAAGAATTTATAAAGCCTATTTTTTATGATGGAGGTGCGCATCAGAAAGAATATATAGGGAATTTTGGTTCTAAGCCTCCTTATAGATTGCTCTCTGACCGTAATGATATATTGGTTTTTGAAACTGAGACTCTTGCTAAAGATATTGAGATTACTGGAGAAATTAAAGTTTTCTTGTGGGTTGGATCTTCAGCCAAGGATACCGATTTTACGTTAAAAATAATTGATGTTTATCCTGCTAATGAAGATTATATTGCAGGTTACCATTTGGCAATTGCTGATTCAGTTCTTAGAATGAGGTTCCGAAACGGATTTGAAAAAGAAGAAATGATGTCTGATTCTGAAATTTATAAAATACAAATTAAATTGCCTCCAATAAGTAATGTATTTAAAATTAATCATCGTATCAGGATTGATATTTCTAGTAGTAATTTCCCAAGATTTGATTTTAATCCTAATACAGGAGAACCATTAGGCAAACATACATATTTATTAACTGCGTATAATACATTATATCTAAATAGGAAACATGCTTCGTATATTGAATTGCCAGTTATACCTTAAATTTATACAAGTTCTACATTATTCTCTACGAAACCAATTTTAATCCACTATTGGTTTATTGACCATTTCGATAAATATTTCTTCTCCATCATAAAGGTTTTTAGATATTATATTTTCGTTTAATTCTACACCTAGTCCCGGTTCAGTTGGAGGAATAATATATCCATCTTGCCATAAAATTGGTTTATTGAGTATTTCTGCATGGAATCCATCCATTTTTTCTATACTTTCTTGAATCAAAAAATTAGGACTACAAGTTGATAATTGAATGTTTGCAGCAGCAGCAATAGGACCGCAATATAAATGTGGAGCTAATTCAACATAATTTGCTTCAGCCATACCTGCAATTTTTTTTGCTTCTAATATTCCACCTATTCTGCCTAAATCTGGTTGTATAATTGCAGCTGCCTGATTATTAAAAAGGTCTACAAAATCATATTTAGTATTAAGCCTTTCTCCTGTTGCAATTGGTATTGAAGTAAATTGAGCTACTCTTCCCATTTCATATTTATTTTCTGGAGGAACAGGTTCTTCAAGCCATAAAGGGTCATATTTTTCTAGTCTTTTTGCTAACCTTATAGCACTTGAAGTAGTCATTTGACCATGAGTTCCTATAAGTAATTCACATTTTGAGCCTATCGCATCTCTAATATTTTTAGTTACTAATTCAGCATTGTCTAAAGCTTTTAAAGATAGTTGCCTAGGATCGAAAGCTGACATTGGTAACACAGGATCAAATTTTAAAGCCGTAAAACCTTGTTTTTGATAATCAATAGCACGTTCAGGCGCTATTTCGGGGTTTCCAAATATTATATCTGGGTCTTTTCCATTTTTATCAGGAGAAGGGTAAAGGTATGTGTAAGTACGTAATTTTTCATTAACTTGCCCACCTAATAATTTATATATAGGTTTATTTACAGATTTACCTATAATATCCCAGCATGCCATATCTATTCCGCTAAGAACTCCACCAATACTTAGGTCGGTGTGTTGTGAATAATTACTTGAATAAATTATTCTACCTATTGATTCTGTTTCAAAAGGGTCTTGACCAATTAGATATCTATCGAAGATATCTTCGACCATTTTTTCTACAACTTTTGGGCGGAAAGGAACTCCGTAAATTTCTCCATATCCATTTATATTGTTATCTGTAATTAATTTTAGAAAAGTAAAATAAGGTCCTCCTCGATTAGGGACTTTGTTTTTTACGGTATAAATTTTTATATCGGATATTTTCACTTTTTATTTACTATAATTGTTGCTTTACCAATAACTAATTTCACTTCATTTTCATCTTGCAAAAAAACATCACATTGAAGCTGGTTTAATCCATCTTCAGTGAATTTGTCAGTAAATACCCCTATAAGCTTTAATGTAGTATTATGAGGCACCATATGTCTAAATATGACATCCAAAGTTTTTATTTTTAGATTTGTTGCCCAGTTACTTACAAATTGAGCCATAACAGCTGTTGTTAGTGCTCCTGGGACTATAGGTCCATTTAATCCTTCACTTTTAGCAAATTCAGTATCAGTAAACCTACTAGCCTCTATTTTTGATTCTAATATTTTTACAAATTCGAATACTTGTTCAGTAGTTATGATTTTATCTGAAGGGCCAATTTCGTCACCTAATTCAATTTCATCAAAAGTAATATTTGTAGCCAATTTTAACTCCTCTTTCTATGTACGAAAGATTCTCGTACAAGTGTTGTGGTTAATCCGTCTTGATTTGCAAATTTTGTTTCCCAGACTTCAAAGATCATTTTGCCTGACCGTCCTGTTTTTGCAAATACTTCTTTCAACCTTGTATTTACAGTTAATTTGTCACCTGGTTTAATGGGGTTAACATTGTCAAGAGCTTGTCCTGCAAAGAAAGTGCCATCTCCAAATTCAATTTTTATATCAGGCCTAGTTACTTTGGACATAAAAATATTACATAAAGTTGGAGGGGCAATGATTCCGAGATATTCAGAATTATTTGCATGTTCTTCATTTGTAAATAATGGATTAGTTTCTTCAGTTGATTTACAAAAACTATCAATCATTTCTCTTGTTATATTAAATTCACCAATATAAGATTCTTTATTCAGTAGGCTTTTGTCATATTTAATTTCTTCTTCTGTTGACATTTTTCTCCCTTAGTTATTTACAGTTATTATTTATTTTGTATCTTCAAGTTTAATTGACTTAAATTTTTTGCTTGTTAATGCTTTTACTAATTCTTTTTCTGTAGTTATATCATGATCAAATTTAGTTAAACAAGTTCCAATTGCACTAACCATATGGGCATCACTTCCTCCTATACCTAGATAACCTTTATCTGAAATTAGTTTTTCAGTTCGATCTTGTTCTCCTGGTCTGTAACTTCCATTAAGATGTTCGACTATATTAATTGATTCAAAATTACCCTTATCAACATATTCTATGAATCCAATACCAAATCTTCCAGGATGAGCTGGAACAGCTATAGCTCCATTACTTAAACATACATCTATTAGGTTAGTTGCGCTCATATTAACATCATTAAATTTTATGTGTTTAGCAATTTCTTCTGTAATTCCATATACAAGGAAATGTCCTGAATCTGTATCCAGTTCAGCACCTTTTAAAATAGTTACATTATTATCTTTAGATATTTGAGTGTAATCTATATCAAAATTAAACTGTCTATGTTCAGTTAATACAAATCCATCAATATTATACCCTTTACGTCTTAAAACGGTTATCCATTTTATATATTGTTCTACAGAAGCTCTAGAATCATCTGAAAGTGTTGAATGAGTATGTAGGTCAAAAATCATTTTTTAATATTAGTCTAGTTGAGTAATCTCAGTCAATGTTAATTTAATTTTGATCTAAGTAAGTTATTATTAAGTACTTCTGGGTTTATAATATTATTAGGTTTTTCTCCAATTAATACTTTGCCAACATATTGAGCAGCTCTTTGTTCAAGTTCAAGTACAGCTTCTTGAGAAAAAAAGGCGGTATGAGGGGTGATTATTGTCTTTGAGTGTTGAATTAATCTATGATTGAAATCAGGATTTATATCTACTAAGACATCTAATCCTGCTCCCGCAATTTTATTTGATTCTAAAGCTTCATATAAAGCATCTTCATTTATTAAGCCACCTCTTGCACAATTAATTAAAAATGCATCTTTGCGCATTTGGTTAAATTGATCATAACTAATCATATCAGCTGTTTGTTCAATTAGGGGTGAGTGTAATGTAATAAAATGACTTTCTGTAAGTAGTTGATCTAAGTTGACTTTTGTAACTCCTACTTTATCCATAGAATTTTTATCAATGACAGGGTCAAATGCTAATATATTTAATCCGAATATTTTAGCTTTTTGAGCTACAGATTTACCAATTCTTCCAAAGCCTATTATTCCTAAATTTTTCTCTTTTAGTCTCATTATTCTCATATTTAGGCCAGCATTACCCCAGCCATTAGACTTTGTGTCTTCGTTATGTAGAACAATTTTTCTGTTCCAGCTTAAAATTAGTCCGATCACATGATCTGCTACTTCATCTACACAATAATCTGGAACATATGTTACAACTATTCCTTGATTAGTTGCTTCTAATACATCAATATTATCAACGCCAACTCCATATCTACCAATGACTTTGCAATTTTTTGCTGCTTGTATTACTTTTTTAGTTACTTTAGCAAAACATGTTAATATTCCGTCTACATTTTTAGCCATTTCTACCAAAGTATCTTCATTACCATCAGGTGCAACTACTAGCTCTACATCATATTTAGATAAGACTTCTTTTTCTGGTTCTATAGAAGGCCATACATAATCAGTTACAAGTACAGTTTTTGAGCCCATGTTATCTCCTCATATAATATTAATTTTTCATTGGTGAGAATTGACATCCATCAACAAATAAGTCAAAAAAATCTTCAGTTGTTTCAAGTTCAATGTGTTCTATATTTTTGCATATTTCTTCAGATTCATATCTAGTTTTGGAAGAAAGTAGCATTTTTGTTGCCCCTTCTATAGATGTGTTCCCAACTTGATGTATTTTATTCTGGTCTATGTTTAATATAAACCCTATTTCGATAGCATTATTTATATTAATGTAATTTCCAAAACCTCCTGCAATATAAACATTAGAGATTTTTTCAACAGGAATTCCGTATTTACTTAGTACTATTTTTTGTCCACAATAATTTGCAGCTTTAGCTTGTGCTAAGGAACTTATATCTTTTCTAGATATAGTTATATTATTTATTGAGTCAATAACGAATTCATTTTTTTTGTTTTCTAATACTCCTAGATGGTTCATTCTAGAAGTCATTTTCAGTTGTGCTAATATATCAATTAATCCTGATCCACATATTCCTATAGGTTTATCGTTTCCAATAGTTTCAAATTCTAATTTATTATTCTTAAATTCTATTTTTTCAATTGCCCCATTGTATGCGGGCATTCCATATTTAATTTCTCCCCCTTCAAATGCAGGCCCAGCAGGGCAAGATGCAGCAAATAATTTAGTATTATTTCCTAATACAACTTCGGTATTTGTTCCTACATCTATCAGCATGGATATTTCTTCTTTATTGGCCATTTCTGTAGCAATTAAATCTGCTGCTACATCAGATCCAACATGTGAACCAATTAAAGGCCCACCATAAATATTTGCACCAGGGAAAATACGGATATCTAAATCTTTTGCTTTTGAATTAATCGAAGTAGATTGTCTTTTTCCTTTTTCATATTCAGATTCTATTATAGATTTATATGGTTTTTCTCCAATACTACTTACATCTATTCCGAAAAATATATCTCGCATAGTTGAATTTCCTACTACAACCATTTCATATATGAGTCGTCGGTGAATTTTTAATTTTCTAGTAATTTGCCCAATTTCAAAGTTTATTGCAGATATTAATACTTTTTTCAATTCTCCTTTAAACTGTGTAGAATCATATGAAATTCTATTCATTATGTCACTTCCGCCAAATTTTTGGGGATTTTCGAATGATGAAATATATTCTATTTCTCCATTTTGTAGGTTTACTAAATTCATCACTATAGTTGTAGTACCTATATCTATAGAAATGCCATATATAGCTCCGCGATACTCGTCTATTATTTGATCATTAAATTGAACATTATTTTCTTTTTGCTTAGTTAAAGGATTGAGTTCAAATTTTGTTTTTATTGATTTAGTGAGGATTTTTGGTTCTCTTCGTAAAACAGAAAATTCTATATTATCATTTAGGTTGTTGACTTTTGCCTGGCATGCTAATCTAAAATTATCCGTAAGAAAAGACTCAGTTTCAGTGGGTTTATTTAAGGAATTAATACCACTTTTAATCTCTATAATACACTCATGGCATTTACCGTTTCTTCCACATGACGTTGGGACTCTTACATTTAGAATATCAGCATATTGAAATAGAGTCGTTCCTTTAATTGATTCTGATTTTTTAGACCCAAAGATAATAGATGGCATATGAAGTCCTAGTAAATTTATAAATTGTTTTTTTAAATTATAGCTTATATGTATTTGAGAAAAATATTACATTTCCCAAGCATTTCTATAGTCTAGATTATCACTACCAATACAAAGAATATTTTCTTCGTCATTTTTTCTCAATTGATTTCGACACCCAAAGTTTGCAGTACAAAAATCTTGGGCATTTTTATAAGGGCATCGCCATTTAGAAACTTCAGATACGGTGTTAGAAATAGATTTGTAAACTAATTCTAATTTTCGTATACTTTCTTTATATTTTTCTTTATTAACATATTTAGAATTAATATTTTTTGGAATCGTAATTACTCACTTTAATTTATTTACTTGCTAATTGTTTAGCTAATTCTACGCAATCAATTGCGTCCTTACCATATGCATCTGCTCCCATGTCGTCAGCAAATTCTTGAGTAACAGGAGCTCCTCCAACCATTATGTTAACTTCTTCTCTTAAGCCTTCATCTTCAAAAGCTTCAATAACTCTACCCATATTTGGCATTGTCGTTGTAAGTAATGCTGACATTCCAATTATTTTTGCATTATGTTCTTGTACAGCATCTATGAATTCTATATCTTTGACATCAACTCCCAAGTCATGAACTATAAATCCAGCCCCTCTAAGCATCATAATGCATAAATTTTTTCCTATATCGTGTAAATCTCCTTTTACTGTTCCCATAATCACAGTGCCTACAGGAGGTATATCAGATTCAGATAAGATAGGTTCTATATGAGCCATGCCTGCTTTCATAGCTCTTGCAGATATTAATACTTCAGGTACGAAAATAATATTATCTCGAAATTTAATTCCAACTATTGCCATTCCTGCAATTAATCCATCGTCCATAATTGTATTTGCTGAATAACCATTATCAAGAGAATTTTTAGTCAATTCATCTACTTTTTTGTCATTTCCTGTAATTAATGCATATGCGATTTCTTGCATTAGTGGATCAGTTTTTTCATAAATTTCTTGTATATGTTTTAGTTCTGAAGGGTTAGCTATATGTTTCATTTCTTCTAAAACACCTTCATTTACTATAGGCATATTTTATTCTCCATAAATATTTCTTAAGGTTTTATAATTAGTATATTATAACCTGGCAGAAACTAAATAGTAAGCTAATTGAGGTCTCCATCTCGATAAGCTTTTAAATAATTCATGCAAAATTCATCTTTACCGGTTAACATATTTATAGCTAATTCAAATTTTTTTGAATTAATATCTATATTATTTATCTCATTCAATTTAATTTGAACAGGATCTAATATTCCTGCATTAATACCAGATTTTAAACCTAAATAAATGAAAGCTTGATTAATTAGTTTTCTCATAGGCATACCAAATGACACATTACTTAATCCCATGCCAATATATAATTCTTTTCCATATTGATTTCTTATTTCTTGGACAGCATCAAAATAATGGTTTCCATATTGTGCATTTACTGATATAGGAAAAATAATTGCATCTAAATATATATCATTTAAACTGAACCCTAAAGAAGTGGCTTTTTCAATTATTTTTACTGCGTTATCAACTCGATCTTTTGCACTTTCAGGCATTCCAGATTCATTAGTAGCCATAGCGATAATTTTAGCTTGATATTTCAATGCCATATCAAATACTTCAGGTCTTTCAAATGCAACGGAATTAATCATTGGTTTTATGTTTGAATTTGCACAAGCTTTTAATCCTGATTCAATTATTTCTGAGTTTGAAGAATCTATACTTAGAGGAATCGAAGAATATTTTTGAATTATTTTTACTACTTTTGCCATACAATCTTTTTGAATATTTAAATCATAATGAACTTCGTCGATATTTATATCAATATAATTTGCTCCAGCTTTGATTTGCTTTTCAACTTCTGTTTGTATATATTTTTCGCCTTCAAGTCTAATATTAAGGTCAGCTTCTCTTAGATTCATGATGGCGATCATGAAATGTTTAATTTGTCCTTGAGAATAAGGTTGTGTCTTTTTAAACCATTCAGGTATTTGCATTAATTGAGGAGTGTTAGATTTATCTAAATAATTTATAAATTGATTACCTTCATCAGTGTGTGTAATTCTTTTTCCATTTAATTTTAAAGATCTAGTAGCATGAATATTTTCACCAACTATTACAAAATTACTAGTTTCCATTTTGTTTTTTTGTCCATTCTTTAACTGTTTTAGGTATTTCTAATAAATTTTCTAGTTTGGTAGCTAGAGGTATTGCACATTCTGGTGCAATCAATTGGACTCCAGCCTCTAGGCATTTTTCAACTTCAAGTTTTACATCTTCAGTATTTTTACTATATAAAGTAACAGGATTATTTATATTGCCTACTAATCTGATCCGGTTATTAGCAATTTTCATAGCTTCAGCTGGGTCGTTTCTTGAATCAAAATGAAAAGCAGCCATATTATTCTGAGATATGTAATCGAGTCTATCAAGAGTTTGGCCGCAAATATGCAGTATAAGTGGAACATTTAACTCTTCAGCAGTCTCTTGATGTATTTCAAGAAGGAATTTTTTATAATATTCTCCACTAACTAAATCTCCAGTAGCATGATCAGGGTAAGTTAAGACATCAGCCCCAGCATCTATCTGTGCTTGACCGAATAAATTAGAAATTTCTTTTAGCTTTTTTAGGCAATCCATAGTCATCTTTGGGTCATCGATCGATAGTAGCAAAAATGGTTCTACCCCAAACACATGGTAAGCTAGGGTCCAAGGACCCATTGTTTTTCCAATTATTGCAACATCATTGCCATATTCTTTTTTTAATATTTTAATTGAATTTATTATTGCTAAATTATCAGGGTGCTCTAAAAAATTTGGAGGTATTTTAATATCATTTATAGATTTCCATATTGGGTTACTCATTCTAACTGTAGGCCAGTTATCTTTTTGCTCCCATTGCATTTCGCAACCAAGAGCTGAAGATTCTTGGATTATAGTAAAATATGGGGCTATTGAGTCAAAGCCAAGTTCTGTATATCCAGTAGCTGCCAGTTGTGCGTTTAATTCAGGGTTTCTACAAGCATCTGGAAATGGTGCTCCTACTAAATCCATTAATTCTACAGTAGCTACACTGGTTGGGTTTGAAACAGGAGTTCTATCAACTGGTAGTCCATTAAGAGCATTCATTACTCGTTCTTTAGATGTCATATTTTCTTTCATAATTATTATCTCCGATTATTTATTCTTGATTTGCGAACCCCAGAGTATTTGTTGTCATTTGGCCTTTTATTGAATCGGCATCTAGCATATCTTGAGTCCCAGTGATATTTCTAGCATATGGCAATATTAAACGAACAAGGTTGTCAAGTTTTTCTCCATTACTAAATTTAACACTAGTATTATCAACTCTTTCCATGTTTCCGTATTTAATTAATCCACGAATAATTGCATTTATACGAATTTCTGGTTTTGTATGAACTCCTGAAACAGAATCACCTGAATTTTTTTCTGTTGCTGGTAGAGAAGCAGAAACTTCATATATATTAGAAGAATTTGCTTGTTTAGGAGTGATAGTTATTTCTAGAGGAGAGCGTAAGTCTTTGATTTTTATTGGACCTGTGCTATGTCTATAATTTGCTGGCTTTTCGACAGCTTGTTTAATTAAAAATTTCATAGGGCGTTCAAATACCTGGTTATTAGGATATTTAGCTTTATTATAAGTACCAGATATTGATTCCATTCCACCTAAATTAATTAATTGATTTCTTACTTCTTCTATTCTTTCTTTTATTCCAGTAACTTTGCTAAAAGACCAGACAGTATAAATTCCATTTTTTTCATATAGTCCTATGCTTATATTATTGAAATTTGGATCTATAGAAATCAACTCTATACATCTCCCTAAATCTGATAATATATTATTGATATTATTTTTTTGAATGATCGTCATTTTAATAATTCCTTAAATAATTTTATAATTTAATTTAGTATTTTATGTATTTCTTTTATATGTTGAGGCGTAGTTCCACAACATCCTCCAATTATATCAATGTTTAAATCAATTAATTCTTTAAATTTTTCAGCCATATATTGTGGAGTTTCAGGATATACAATTCTACCATTAATGATTTTTGGAATACCTGCATTACTATGTATTATCATATGCCCATCATCAACTGATCTCATTTTATTTGCTATTTCTATCATGTTATCAATACCATTTCCACAATTTGATCCAACTACGTCTGCGCCAGCTTTTCTAAGTTCATTCGCTGCAGTTTCTGGAGTGATTCCCATCATTGTGAAAAATCCTTTTGGGCCTAAATCAAAGGTCATTGTTGCTAATATTACTAAATCAGTATTTTCTTTAGCAGACTCTATAGCAAGTTGTGCTTCTTCAAGAGCTGTCATAGTTTCAATTAATATTCCATCAGCTCCTCCATTTTCTAAAGCTTTCATTTGACTTATAAATCCTTTTTTCATTTCAGATTTAGTTGCCGAACCAAGTGGCTCAAGAAATTCACCTGTAGGTCCTATTGACCCGAGAACAAATTTTCCTTTTTGTGCTACAGACTTGGAAAGTTTCGCTGCTGTTTCATTGATCTCTATTATTTTATCTTTAAGACCGTATTTTTTTAACATATAGGGATTACCACCAAATGTATTAGTAAGTACTATGTCAGAACCACTATCATAATAATCTTTACTCATTTTTTTTATTAAATCTTTGTTGTTTAAGTTTAGTTCTTCAGGTGAAGCTCCTGCTTCTAAACCATGTGATTGCAAATAAGTACCAGAGGCTCCATCTGATAGGATAGTTTTTTGTGATTTCAATGCGTCTCTTAACGATGAAAATATTTTTTTATTCATTTATTTATAATGTCCTTTTATTGCTTTATCCAATGATCGATAGATTCAGGAGTGCCTGTTCTTTTACCTGACTTGTCTAATTCTATAACTCTAGATATAAAATTTTTTGGGAAATTATTATTATATTTTTGTATGTTTATTTGTAAAACTTCGTTAATCTCACCATCAACTTCTTTAAATTGACCCCATTGCCATGCGTTGATATATAAGTCACTACCATAACTGCCATCTTGCATTGCTATGGCATCTATTCCTTTTTGAAATCTTTCATCTAGCATTTGAGATTTTGTTTCGTTTTGAGATTGGACTTGTATTTGTGCAGGAATTTCCTTCCAATACATTATTCTGATTTTTATCATTTTTACCTTATCAACTTGAATTTACTTGGGTTTCTATGAATTTAATTATTTCATTTGTAGGAGTGCCGGGTCCAAAAATACCTTTTATTCCTAATTTTTCTAATTCTTTTTTGTCTTCATTTGGAATAATACCTCCGGCTAGGATTATTATTTTATCTAGTTTATTTTTTTTGATTCCTTCAACAATTTGAGGAAAAAGAGTCAAGTGAGCACCTGATAAAGTACTTAATCCGATTACATTTACATTTAATTCCATAGCTGTATCTACAATCATTTCAGGTGTTTGCCGAATTCCTGTATAAGTAACTTCCATTCCAGCATCTCTTAATGCTCTTACAATTATTTTTGCTCCTCTATCATGTCCATCTAAACCCGATTTTGCTATAAGTACTTTAATCATGTTAATTTAATTCTTTTATACTATTTTTATCTACTAGTTCAATAAGTGTTCCATACGTTGATTTTGGATGTATAAATGCGATGTTTCCTGCGAGTCCTTTTCTTGGTTTTTTATCAATAAGATCAATATCACCTGAGTCAAGATTATTTAATGTTTGTTCTAAATTTTCTACTTCAAAGCATATGTGATGAATGCCTTCTCCTCGTTTTTGGATAAATTTTGCTATGCTTCCATTAACATCTAATGGTTGTATAAATTCTAGATGAGTATTACCTAGAGAAATTAAAGTTGCTAGTACTCCTTGATCAGATATTTCAGTGATTTCAGTAGCTTTGGTTCCAAAAATTTTACTATAAAAGTGGATAGATTTTTTAATATCATTAACAGCAATGCAAACATGGTTTAAATTTTCTACTTTACATAATGAATTAGAATTTTTCATAAAATCTGAATCCTTTTATTATTTCTATAAGTTTAATAATTTTTTTGCAATAATCATTTGCTGAATTTGAGTAGTCCCTTCATATATCTCTGTAACTTTAGCATCTCTATAATATCTTTCGATGTTGCTTGGGGCAAAATAACCAGCTCCTCCATGAATTTGCATTGATTTATTAGCACATTCTACAGCAACCTTTGACGCCATTAATTTTGCCATAGATGCTTGGGTTACAAATTCTAAATTATTATCTTTTAGAGTTGCTGCTTCAAAAACAAGTAACCTAGCTGCCTGTATTTCTGTTGCCATATCTGCAATCATATTTTGTATAGATTGAAATTCAGATATGTTTTTGCCAAATGCCTTTCGATTTTTAGCATATTTAATTGCTGATTCATATGAAGCTTGAGCAATTCCTATGCATTGTGCGGCAACTGCAATACGACTACAGTTTAAAGATTGCATTGCTAAACGAAAACCTGTTCCTTCATCTCCAATTCGGTTTTGAATAGGTATCTCAACATTTGAAAATGTAATTTGACCTGTACTAGAAGCTTTTATCCCCATTTTACCAACTTGCTTAATAACCTCAATTCCTTTACTTTTTTCTACTATTAAAGCTTCAATTCCTTTATTTTTTAATAATTTATTTTTATTTGCTAATACTATAAATATACCTGCTTCAGGGGCATTAGTAATGTAAGTTTTAGATCCATTTAAAATATAATTATCATTAACTACTTCTAATGTTGAATTTAAACCTCCGGCATCACTACCAGCGTCTGGTTCTGTGAGTGCAAAAGCACCTATTTTATTAGCATTTACTAATTCTGGTAAATATTTTTCCTTTTGGTTTTTATTTCCATACATTTGTATTAATTGTGCGCATAATGATAGATGTGCTATATAAATTATACCTGTAGATGCACACGCTTTGGATATTTCCTCCACTACTATACATAGTTGACGCATGGTTCCCCCGGTACCACCATATTTTTCTTCTATAGTTAATCCAAACATACCAAGTTCAGCCAATCCCTGAATATTTTTCCAAGGAAACTCATTGTTTAAGTCATAATTAGAAGCTCTTGGTGCAATTTCTTGATTTGAGTAATCTTTAATAGTGTTTTTTATTAACTTTTCATCGTCAGATAAAAGAGTATCCATATTTTCTCCTGAATTTTATATTATAAAGAATTTAATTGTGTATATTCACCAAATACTTCACGTAATACATTTGATATTTCACCTAAAGTTGCATAGCATTCAACACATTTTAAAATTTGCGGGAAAATGTTTTCTTTTGTAGTTGCTATTTCTTTTAAAGTCTTTAAAGAGGCCTTTACTTCTTTATTAGATCGTTTACTTTTGGTTTGGTTAAGACGCTTCAATTGTTTTTTAGTTTCTAGGGGATTAATAGATTGTATTTTATCTATTTTGAATTTTTCTGATTGAAACTTGTTAACACCTACTACAATTCTTTTATTATCATCAATTTCGTTTTGTAATTTATAAGCATTATTGTGAATTTCATCAACTTGAAAATTTCTATCTAAAGCCTTTAATGCTCCTCCCAAATGATCTATTTTATTTATATATTCCATAGCAGAATTCTCTAATTCATTTGTTAATTCTTCAATATAATAAGAGCCAGCTAATGGGTCTACAGTTTCACTTATACCAGATTCATAAGCAAGAATTTGTTGTGTTCTAAGAGAAATTTGAGCAGATTCTTCTGTTGGGAGCCCCAAGGCTTCATCTTTTGAATTTACATGTAATGATTGAGTCCCACCTAGTATAGCCCCTAAAGCTTGCACAGTGGTACGTATGATATTGTTGTCAGTTTGTTGAGCAGTTAGAGTGACTCCTGCTGTTTGTGTATGAAATCTTAGCATACATGAACGAGGATTCTTAGCTTTGAACCTGTTTTTCATTATATTAGCCCAAATTCTTCTTGCAGCTCTAAATTTAGCAATTTCTTCGAATAAATTATTTTGTGCTACGAAGAAAAAAGATAATTGTCCTGCAAAATCATCTATATTTAGACCCGTTTCAAGGGCATATTCTACGTATGTTATTGCATTAGAAAATGTAAAAGCTAATTCTTGAATAGCAGTTGATCCTGCTTCTCGTATATGATAACCACTAACACTTATTGTATTCCATTTAGGTAAATTTTTACTACAATATTCAAATATATCAGTTACAAGTCTCATTGATTGTTCGGGTGGATATATATATGTGCCACGAGCTATATATTCTTTTAAGATATCATTTTGAATAGTTCCTTTTAGTTCATTAATGTTTGCTCCTTGACGCTTAGCTACTGCGATATATAAAGCTAAAAGTATAGGAGCGGTTGCATTGATAGTCATAGAAGTACTAACTTTTTCTAAAGGGATATCTTTAAATAATATTTCCATATCTGACAAACTTGATATTGGAACTCCTGATTTTCCTACTTCTCCTAGTGACATGGGGTGATCAGAATCATAGCCAGTTTGTGTTGGCAAATCAAATGCAACGCTTAATCCAGTCTGCCCTTGATCTAATAAATATCTATATCTGTTATTAGATTCCTCAGGTGAAGCAAGTCCAGCGTATTGCCTCATGCTCCATAATCTACCTCTATACATATTTGCTTGTACACCACGAGTATATGGGTATTCACCTGGATATCCTAAATCTTTGGAATATTCAAAGTTGTTATCTTCATTAGTGTATAAAGGTTTTATAGGTATTCCCGAATCAGTATCAAAGTTTTCTTTTCGCTCTTTAAATCGACTTTTAAGAGGATTAAGTGTTTGTTCATTCCATTCTTTTTTTGATTTACTTTGCATATGAATTCCTTATAAATATATATATAATAATATAGTTTTAACCTTATTGAGTAATTTTTTAATATAAGTATTATAGTATTATAATATGATAATTGATTATTGACACTTTTGATTTGTGAAAAAATTACTGAAAGATTTTTTCAATATTTAGTGAGAGTTTTATGGAAAAGCGTGTTGTTTCAGGAAATATATTAGAAGACGACAAATCTGATAAAAGTCTTAGACCTAAGCGTTTAAAAGATTATGTAGGTCAGGATAGTATAAAAGACAACTTGAGTATAGCTATAAAGGCTTCAAAAAAGCGAAAAGAACCACTGGACCATGTTTTATTATATGGCCCTCCTGGTTTAGGTAAGACAACTCTAGCTAATATATTAGCAAATGAGATGGAAGTGAGAATTAAGACGACTTCTGGCCCAGCTATTGAACGTTCAGGAGATATGGTAGCAATTTTAACTCAGTTACAGAGTGGTGATATCTTATTTATAGATGAAATTCATCGCTTGAGTAGGGTGGTCGAAGAAGTACTATATTCTGCAATGGAAGATTTTTTTGTTTCATGGGTTATGGATAAAGGTCTAAAGGCTCGAAATATGAAGTTGAGTCTAAAACCTTTTACTATCATTGGTGCTACAACACGATATGGTATGGTTACTGGTCCTTTAAGAGATAGATTTGGGCTAATTAGTCGACTTAATTATTATAATCTGGATGATATGTCTACTGTAGTTCAAAGATCAGCAAGTATATTAAAAATAAATGGTGACCCTAAAGGATTTAATGAAATTGCAAAACGTTCTAGGGGCACTCCTAGAGTTGCAAATAGGTTACTTAAGAGAGTAAGTGACTATTCTTTAGTTTTAGATGACAATTCAATAAATCAGAAGATTGCTCAAGAATCTCTTCGTAAATTAGAAATTGATGATCTTGGATTAGATTCAGTTGATTATATGATATTAAAAGCTATAATTGAAAAATTTTCAGGTGGGCCAGTGGGCCTAGATACATTATCAGCTTCTATCAGCGAAGAGGCTGAGACCATAGAAGAAGTATATGAACCATATTTACTTCAGTTAGGATTTTTAGATAGAACAAGTAGAGGTAGAATGGTTACAAAAAGAGCTTATGAACATTTAGGAATTAAATTTCCTCAAAAAAAAGGGTTGAATCAAGCTACTCTTTTTGATTAAATTTATATTTAACGAGCAATCTCAATACTATCATAGTTGAAGTCATATAATTTTTTGTATAAGCCGTTAGATTGTATTAATTTTTTGTGATTACCTACTTCGATTAGGTTACCTTGGTCCATAACAGCTATATTATCAGCTTCTCGAATTGTGGACAGCCTATGTGCAATTATTATCGCTGTTCTCTCATATACTAAATTTTTCAGGGCTTTTTGAATAAGGTCCTCTGTTGTGCTATCAATATTTGCAGTTGCCTCATCTAAGATCAATATTTTAGGGTTAGATAATATTGCTCTTGCAAAACTTATTAGTTGTCTTTGTCCAGTACTTAAATTTGAGCCTCTTTCAAGTATTGGAGTTTTATAGCCTAATTCTAAATCTTTTATGAATTGATGAGCATTAACTGTTTTTGATGCCTTTATCACGTCTTCTTCTGATGCTTCAGTAAGTCTATATTTAATATTGTCCATAATTGTTCCAGAAAATAAAAATGGTTCTTGTAATACTATTGCCATATGATCTAATAATGAATCTCTGGTTATATCTTGGATATTAATACCATCAATATTTATTGAGCCATTATTTAAGGGGAGGTTGTATAAACGTGATAGCAAAGAGATAAGCGTAGTTTTTCCTGAACCAGTATGCCCTACAATTGCTAAGGTTTCACCGCTTTTAATTTTTAGATTAATGTTGTTTAGTACAGGTTTATTAGCTGCATAGCTAAAGCTTAGGTTGTTAAATTCTATATTGCCCTTTACCTTAGTTAATTTTTTACAATGTTTTGCGTCAATGATATCTGGTTCTATATCCATAATTTCAAATATTCTATTGCCAGAAGCCATTGCTCTTTGAAATTGTGTGTAAGACATTGTTATTTGCCTTAGGGGATCAAAAAACCTTTGCACATACATTACAAATGCTATTAACACACCTATGTCTAAAGATTGTCCAATCATTTTTGATCCAAAAAATATGACTAAACTAATGGCTATACTTGTTAAAAAATCAACTCCAGGTAATACTCCAGATGACACATATGTAGCTGATTTAGAGGTTTTTAAAAGGTGTGAATTCTTAGTGTCAAATGAGTTCATATTTGTTTTTTGTCTTGTTAATATTTGAATTATTTTTGACCCATTAATAGTTTCTGCTAAATTATTTATTGTAACAGAATGTGAGATTCTATTTTCTATGTATAACCGTTTTGCTAATTTTTGCCAAACTATAAGTAGTATAAATAGAACTGGTACTACGATTAAAGTTATTATTGCTAATTTAAAGCTCATTATCATTAAGAATACAATTATCCCAATTAAGCTTAATAGTTCACCCAAAGTTGCTACGATTAGAGCTCCAACTTCTTGCAATTGACCTACGTCTCCGTGCATTCTAGACATTAGTCGGCCCACTTCAGTCTTGTCATAAAAAGACATTGGTAGTTTTTGTAAATGGGCAAATAATTTACTTCGTAAATTTTGTAATACCCCTTGGCTCATTCTAGATGCAAATATTTCCTGGAGATAGCCAGATACCCAGTTTATGAATGCAATTGATATAAAAGCAATAAATACCCAAGTTAATCCTTCAATGTCTTGATTTAAAATATGGTTATCTATTCCTATTTTAATAATATATGGAAATGAAGATTGAGTAATTACAAATATTAGCATTGCACTGAAAGCCATCAGGAGTAATTTTTTTTGAGGTTTTAGAAAAGGTATAAGCCTACTTATTACTTTGTGATCATAAGCTTTGCCAAATATTTCTTCTATCTGGTTATCTGTAGAAGTTCCTTGTGGGCGATATTTCATAATTATAATGAACCTTATTTATTAATAGTAGTTGTTGCTTTGTTTTCTGTAGGCTTTAACTGGAGGTTGTATATATTTTTATATTTACCATTTTTTTCTAATAATTCTTGATGGCGTCCTTCTTCAATTATTTCACCTTTTTCAATTACAAAAATTTTATTAGCTTTTTGTACCGTGCTAATTCTATTAGATATAATTAATGTGGTTCTATTTTCCATAATTGTTTTTAATGAATCATTAATTAAAGATTCTGTTTCTGTGTCTACGCTAGATGTTGTGTCATCCATAATTAAAATTGAAGGGTTAAGAATTACTGCTCTTGCGATTCCAATTCTTTGCTTTTGTCCTCCAGATAAGTCTGTACCTCTTTCACCTATTATAGTGTCGTATCCTTTATCTAAAGTCTCTATATAATTATGTATTTGAGCAGTTTTTGCAGCATTGATTACTTCTTCTATAGTTGCATTTTCTTTACCATAAGCTATGTTTTCTCTTATCGTAGTGGCAAATAAAAAAATATCTTGTTGAATTAAACCAATGTTTTTTCTTAAAGAATTTAAATTAATTTCTCTTATATCAATATTATCTAAAAGGATTTTCCCATCTGTTACATCATAGAATCTTGGAATTAAATTTGCGATTGTTGTTTTACCACTACCAGGTGTACCGATGATCGCAATTTTTTCTCCGGGTTTAATTTCAAAATTTAAATTTTTTATTATTGAAATGTTTTTATCATAACTAAAGGAGACATTATCAAAAATTATATGCCCATTACTTTTTTCTATTTTTAGAGTATTAGTTGATTCTTTTAATTTAGATTTTGCATCAAGGATTTCAAACAGTCTTTCGCCTGAAGATACAGCTCTTGCATAGGCATTTACTAGCCATGCAGCCATTGTTACCGGCATTGATAAAATTTGCATATATATAATGAATTGAGTGAGTTCCCCCCATGTTAATTCATTATTTATAACTAATCTACCTCCGATTAAAAGTACTATACCTATTGATACAGTAAATGCAAATCGCATAAATGTAGCATTTTTTGCCCTTAATTTTTCTGCATCAATAGTTTGATAGAATATTTCCTGATTTTTTGAATCGAATTTAGACTGCTCATATTTTGAACTCGCAAATGATCTGACTACTCTAGCACCAGAAAAATTTTCTTGAGATATTGTACTTAGTTCTGCTGTAGTTATTTGTATTTTACGTAGTAGCTGTCGCATTTTTAGGCGTACATTAATTGAGTTAAATGATATTATAGGCATAAATGCTATACTTATAATCCCTAACATCCAATGTAAATTAATAAGCAATATAGAAACAATTACAAACATAGCAATAAAATATGGTGCTCTCATTAATCCCATATTTATAGACATTCTTACGTTCTCAATATCTGAAATAGCTCTAGAAATCAATTCTCCTGTATGCCATTTGTCGTGAAAATCAAAGCTAATTGTTTGTACTTTATTAAAGAACTTATTTCTAAGACTATAAGCTATTTTATGGGATAGATTTTCTCCTAAAGATGTTTGCCAAAATGATAGGAAGCCTCTAATAGACATTAATAATACTATAGCTATTACAGTTTCAATAATTAAACTAGTTGGTATTATTCCATCGTTGTATGAGGCAGCTATTTTGTCTACAGCCTTACCAATAAATTTTGGAGTTATTAGGAAGGATGTCGTAGCACCTAGCATACATGCATATGCTAGAATAAGATTCCATTTATGACGTGTAGCCATCTTGGTTAATCTTAGTATAATATTCATTCTGAGTATTTTATTTATACATTAACCAATATGCAAGGTGTTTTATAGGCTTTATTTCATAAAATTCATTACATGAATAATTTTTCATATTTTTAATTTACTAGAGGAAATAAATGATTTTTTTTTCAAAAAAAATACCAAATACAAAATTTCATATTAAGCGTATGAAAAATAAACATGTGCAGCAATGTGAGGTATTAGATAGACAGATATTTTTGAGTAATTCATCTAGAACAGATTTTAGTAAAGAATTAAAAAAAACTAATACTGAATATTTTATTATTTCTATGGAAGAGAAAAATGATAAATTTTTGCATACTTTTTTGAGAAGATTTTTCAGGCTATTACCGTATTATAAAACTAATTTTAAGATAGTTGGATATATTGGTTTGTGGTATATCTTAGGAGAAGCTCATATTGTATCTATAGGAATAGATCAAGATTATAGAAATTGTGGTTTGGGTGAGTTTCTAATGATAGGTGCTATAGATAGTGCAATTAATAGGAAGGCTGAATTAGTAACTTTAGAAGTTAGAATATCTAATTATTCTGCTAAGAAATTATATAGTAAATTTGGCTTTAATGAAGTGGGTATTAGAAAAAATTATTATTTTGACAATAGAGAAGATGCATTAATAATGACTACTAATTCAATATTAAATTCAAATTATCAAGAAGAATTTTATAAAATTTATCAAACTCAATTGAAGATCTACAAAGAATCAAGTTGATCTAATATTTCCTGATTAAGTATGATATTGGCTGATTTTACATTAGAAAGTATTTGAGATTTTTTACTTGCACCCACTATTACAGAAGAAACTGCAGGTTTAGATAAAGTCCATGCAATAGTTAATGATATAGGATTATAGCCAGTTTTTTGTTCAATCGATTTTAATTGTTCAATCATATTAAAATTATCATTGTTCCAATATTTATTTTTTGCCCTTTGAGCGTGGGCAGATGCCAAATGGGAATTTTTATTTGGTTCTGACTCCTTAGCATAATTTCCAGTAAGTAATCCTCCCATAAGAATTTGATAAGGTATTATGCTAATTTCTTGATCTGTGCATAAAGGCATGATTTCATTTTCAATATCCTTTTGACGAAAATTATATTCAGGTTGTATTGATTCAAACCTTTCAAAATTTCTTTTGTCGCTTATCCATAGAGATTTACATAATTGCCAAGCAGCAAAATTAGAACATCCTAAATAACGTATTTTACCTTGATGCACCATGTCATTTAAGGTGTTTATTGTTTCATCTATTGGGCAGTCAGGGTCCCAGTAATGTAATTGGTATAGATCAATATAATCTGTAGATAATCTTTTAAGACTGTTTTCTACAGCAGTAATTATGTGTTTTCTTGATAATCCTTTTGAGTTGATGTCTTTGTTAGTTGGCATAAATCCTTTCGTAGCTATAACAAAATTATTACGTTTATTTTTTATAGTTTTACCTATAATTTTTTCAGATTCGCCTTCATTATAGAAATCAGCTGTATCTATAAAATTTACTCCTTGTTCATATGCTTCTTTAATTACAAATTCAGCTTCACTATTTGGAACATATGATGCCCCAAACATATTGGTACCTAAGCATAAATTTGATATTTTTAAGCCAGTCCTGCCGAGCCTATTGTATCTCATTAGTTTTCCTCAAAAATACTTTTAGGGGATTCTATAATTTGTTGTATATTTCTTAAGAATTTAGCTGCATCTGCACCATCAATAGATTGATGATCGGCAGTTAAGCTTATTGTAGCCATTTCTCTTATAACAATCTCGTTATTTTTTACTACAGGCTTTTTTAAAGTTCTGCCTAGTCCTAAAATTGCACTTTGACCTTTATTTAAAATTGGAGTAAACCCATCTACAGTACCTAGTATGCTTACAGTAAAAGTTCCACCAGTTACTTCTTTAGGGTCAAGTTTATTAGCACGGGCTCTATTAGCTAGCTCGATTACTTCGGAATTTATTTCAAATATGTTTTTTTGATCAGCATCATTTATTACTGGAACTATTAATCCATTATCAAGTGCGACCGCAAAGCCTATATTTATTTGATCAAAATATAAGATTTCATTTGATTTATTATTTACAATGCTATTTAATTTAATGTTCTTTTTTAATGCTTTAGCTGAAGCTTTAATTATTACATTTCCTAAAGATATAGGTTTTGTAAGAGATTTAGACTTTAATCTTCTTATTCTCTGTGCTTCAGTCACATCGATTTCTAGGAAATATGATAATTGAGCTGTAGTAGATATACTTTTCAGCATATGATCAGCAATAGATTTACGTATGCCAGTAATATCTTCTATTTTTGATGGTTTTATTGGTGTGATATCTGTAGAGTCATTTTGTCTTATATGATTTTCTACATCTTCTTCTGAAATTCGTCCACTTGGTCCAGTAGGAGTTATTAATGAAAGATCTACATTCATTTTTTTTGCTAATTTTCTTGCACTAGGTGTTGATGGGATAATTTTACTTTGTTCTTCAGGTTTAATACTTTTATCTATTTCATTATGTTTTATTTGAGATTTTGAATCATCTTGATATTTATTGGGTTTTGTATTTAATTCGGGGGGGGATTCACCTTCTAAAAGTAAATATCCTATTATATCGTCAACTAATATAGTGTCACCTATATTAGTATCAGTATAAAATATTCCTTCTTCAATTGATTCAAGGTCATAATTAATTTTTTCAGTTTCAATTTCAACTATGATTTCGCCTTGTTTAACAAAATCTCCAGATGATTTGTATATTTTTGTAATAACACCTTCAGTCATAAAATCACCTAGCCGAGGCATTATTATTGGAGTACTCATAAATAAGAATCCCTTCGTTTATTCTAATAATATTTGAGCATTTTTTATGATTGTTTCTTTATCTGGGGCATATAATTTTTCTAATGGTTTACTGTACGGAACAGGAGTATGAGGAGGGTTTAGTCTCCTTGGAGGTGCATCTAAGTAATCAAATGCCTGTTCAGATATTAATGCTGAAATATCTGCTGAAATGCTGCATCTAGGATAATCTTCGTCTACTATAATAACTTTTTTAGTTTTTTGCACTGATTTGATGATTGTTTCTTCATCCATAGGAGATAATGATATTAAGTCTATAACTTCTATTGAGAATCCCATAGATTCTAAAACCTTTGCAGCTTCAAGACATAAATAAGTTGTATAACCTATTCCTATTAAAGTAATATCAGTTCCATATTTTTCGATATTAGCTTTGCCTATTTCAATAACATATGAATTTTCAGGTACATCATATTCAGGTTTTAATCCCATTAATTGTCTATTATTAAATAATATTACTGGATCATCATCACGTATTGCTGAAGTCATTAAACCTTTAGCATTGTATGGATTTGAAGGAACTATGCATTTTAATCCGGGAAAATGAGTAAATATGGAATATAAAGTTTCAGAATGCTGTGCTGCTTTATTTCCTCCCACACCCATAGCTGTCATTATTGTAAGAGGTACTTTAACTTTACCTCCAAACATATAATGGATTTTTGCAGCATTATTAGTAATCTGATCAGCACATACTCCATAAAAACTAACGTACATTAAATCTACTACTGGCCTTAAACCTGCGGCAGCTGCCCCAACACCAGCTCCCACAAATCCTGCTTCTGAGATTGGAGTATCTTTTACTCTGTTTCTGCCAAATTCTTTAACTAACCCTTTGGTTAACCTCATTGGTCCTCCCCACGCGTCAAGTTTCTCATCTCTATCTCCTCCACCTGCAACATCTTCTCCCATAATAATTACATTTTCATCATTATTCATTTCATATTTTAAGGATTCATTAATAGCTTGAATATAAGAAATTTTTCTCATTATTATTTCCTCGTCTATTTATAAGATACATATACATCTGAAAATAATTCTTCAGATGAAGGGAATGGACTTTCATTTGCAAACGCTGTAGCCTCATCAACTGCTGTTAAGGATTTTTCATAGATTAAATCCAATTTTTCTTGATTAGTAATTTCATTTAAGAGTAAATAATTCTTTAATCTTTCTATACAATCTCTATCTTTATAGTAATTTTCTTCATCTTCTGATCTGTAGGTCAATGGATTATCAGCTCCAAAATGCCCTTTATATCTATAAGTTTTAGCTTCGATTAATGTTGGGCCTTTACCTTTTCTAGCTCTTTCAATTGCAGTTTTACTTACTTCATACATATCCATTGCAGATTGGCCATCAACGGATATTCCAGGCATTTTATATCCAGCTGCTCTATCAGCAACTGATTTGCCAGCAACAGCATATTCATAAGGTGTTGATTCTGCATAGCGGTTATTTTCACATACAAATATTATAGGTAAATCCCATATACTTGCTAGGTTCATAGATTCATGTAAACTACCTTGACTAGAAGCGCCATCTCCAAAAAAGACAACAGTTACCTGTGATGTATTTTTTATTTTTGCAGACAAGGCTACTCCAGTAGCAACAGGGATATTTGAACCAACAACTCCATTAGCACCAAGCATGCCTTTATTAATGTCAGCAATGTGCATTGTCCCACCTTTGCCTTTATTAGTCCCTGTGGCTTTACCAAGAAGTTCAGCCATCATAGATTTTAGTTCTACTCCTTTAGCTATACAATGATGATGGCTACGATGTGTTCCTAATACATAGTCGTTTGATTGTAATTGGGAACATATACCTGTAGGAACAGCTTCCTGGCCTATAGATGAATGCATACCTAAAAGTTTTCCTGCGTCTGCTTCTCTATTAGCTTGAGTTTCAAATAATCTAATAGTTAACATTTTTTCGTACATCCATAATAGTGTGGTTTTTGGAATTTCTATAGATTTATCTTTCATATTTATTCCTTATATTTTGTTGATACCATATCATATAAGATTTAGAATATCATATGTAATTAATTTTCTTTTAGTTCTTGAGTATCCTTTAATATTATATTTAACTCGTCTAGTTGTTCAGTATCTACAGGACCTGGCGATTCAAATAAAGGATCTATTCCATTTTGAGTTTTTGGAAATGCAATTACATCTCTAATATTATTACTATCAGTTAGTAGCATTAATAAACGGTCTATTCCAGGAGCAATTCCTCCATGAGGAGGGGCTCCATATTTTAAAGCATTCACTAATTGACCAAATCGTAAATCTATTTGATCGTCAGAATAACCTAAAACGTTGAAAATTTTGCTTTGTAATTCAAAGTTATGGTTTCTAATGCTACCACTTGCCAATTCTTCTCCATTACATACTAAGTCATAACAATTTGCTATTACTGATCCTGGATCATTTTCAATTGAATCTTGAAATTCTTCTTTTGGCATTGTGAAAGGATGATGTGTAGCATCCCATCGGTTTTCATCTTCATTAAAATCAAATAAAGGGAAATCTACTACGAATGCAAATGCTAACATGTTTGGATCAGCTAGAGATAGTTCTGTGCCTATTTTATTTCTTAGCGCGCTAAGCGAGGCATTAGTTGTTTTTTTTGTTCCAGCAACCATTACAATTAAATCACCTTTTTGTGCATTAGCTCTATTAGATATATTAACGAGTTGTTCGAGAGTGAGGAATTTAGAAATATTAGATTTGAAATTAGACATCTCTAAATCTGTAGAATTATTTGTTTCGTTATCAATTATAGCAATGGTTATTAAACCTTTAGCTCCCTTAGAAATAGTGAATTCTGTTAGAGAGTCAATCTTTTTTCTGGATAAAGATGCTCCGCCTGGGACGGTGAATCCTTTAATAATTCCATTTTGTTCGAGTGTAGATTTAAATACTTTTAATTCAGTTTTAGAGGCTATTTCAGAAAAATCAATTAAAGATAAATCAAATCTTAAGTCAGGTTTATCAGTCCCATATTTTGACATAGATTCTTCATAAGTAAGTCTAGGGAAAGGGTTAAGTATATTTTTATTTGGGAATAATTGTTCAACAATATTTATATAAAGGTCTTCAATTAAATTTAATATATCTTCTTGGTCTATAAAACTCATTTCAATATCTAATTGAGTGTGTTCAGGCTGCCTATCTGCTCTTAAGTCTTCATCTCTAAAACATCTTGCAATTTGAAAGTATTTTTCTATACCTCCAACCATTAATAATTGTTTCAATTGCTGAGGAGATTGAGGCAGGGCATAAAAATTCCCTGGGTATAATCTACTAGGAACTAAATAATCTCTTGCGCCTTCCGGAGTACTTTTGATTAGTATTGGTGTTTCGATTTCTAAAAAACCCTGATCAGATAAATAATCCCTTATGAATTTAACTACTTTATGCCTTGCCTTTAGAGCATTTTTCATTTTGGGTCTTCGTATATCTAAATATCTATATTTTAATCTTAATAGTTCATCTATTTCTATTTTGTCATCGTTAATATAAAAGGGTGTTGTTTCTGATTGATTTAAAATTGTTATATTTTTTGCATCAATTTCAATTTCTCCGGTTACCATTTCTGGATTTATAGTTCCTGAAGGTCTAGCTTGAACAGTGCCTGTAATTTGTACGACCCATTCATTCCTTAAACTTTCACCTGTACTGTGTAGATTTGTTCCGTTTTCAGGATTAATTACAACTTGAACAATCCCTTTACTGTCTCTTAAGTCTATAAATATTAAACCTCCATGGTCTCTTCTTCTGTGCACCCAGCCTGCAATAGTTACCGATTCGTTAATATGTTGTAAATTTATTTCACCACACTCTATACTTCTGAACACTTTAAATCCTTATTTTTTTATTTATTTTTAGATACAATATATTAAATATTAAGTTAAGTTAACTTAATAGATATGTCAAACAAAATATATTTAGAATTTATCAACTGATAAATATGTTCCTATTATAATTGAGGCAGCTCCATATATTGAAAAAAGATTGATTAACAGGAGTTTATTTATAACTATTATCAAAATAATTCCAGTTATAAATGATATTACGGCGATTAATTTGAGAAATTTACCTCTTTTATAATTTACTGAAAAACTTAATGTTTGACCTATTAAAAATCCAAGTACAATTATTGCTAATAAATTTATGAATACCCCTGAAATAATATATGAATTTAAAAAATACAATCCAATTGTGAATAATGTTAAAGTAATCATTATGGAAATGGTTCCTCGAATGAAATAAACAGGGGTTATTTCAAAAGTTGGAATTTTTTTTAAATTAGCGCAATTTTTACATTTAATTCCCGTTGGTGTATGAATAACACATTTTATACAAATACTATAGTCACATGTTGCACAGCTTAAATTTGTAGTTTCTGATTTGTGTTTATAACAAGTGTTACTCATTTTGGCAGTCTCTTTATCCATTTTTCTTTATTTTTAATATCTCTATCCCAAATAGCTCTATTTAATATTAGTTTAAAAATAGATTGTTTGGGATCAATTGGTTCCCAATTTGCAGTAAGTCTTTTAATAATTAGAATCAAACCAATTGATAATGATAAATAAATTATTTCAGTTGGCCTGTTAAATAATAGATTTAACATTATTAATATAGGTATAGAAATTGCTGCCCATATACTAGTTTCTTTAAATATTATTCCACCTAAAATACCCATTATTAATGTTAAAATTATAATTTCTGGTAAAAGATTGAAACCTATTACTACTCCAACACTAGTTGCTACTCCTCTGCCTCCAGTAAATTTAATGTATGGAGACCAACAATGACCGATAATTGTAAACAAGCCTGACAAAATTTGTGTAGTAATGCTAAATCCAAGGAATTTACATAAAAGTATTACGCAAGTTCCTTTAATAAAAGAATCAAAAAGGCCAATAGAAAAACCACTTATTTTACCGATTTGAGTAATTGCATTTGCTGCGCCAATATTGCCCGAGCCATAATTTCGTATGTCTATATTTTTTTTGTGTTTAGCAACCAAATATGATGTAGGTATACCTCCAAATAAATAAGACAAAATTATTATAAGAGCTTCCAATGTAAACATTACTCCAACAACTTATTTATATTAAAATGGATGTCTAATCTTTTTTAATTCTACAAGACATTCAACAGGAGGACCAACTGTCCCAGGTATTATTTCATTTGGATTCCCTGAAGCATGATAATCAGAACCTCCACATGGGATAAGGTCAAGTTTTTGTGATATTTTTAGTAGTGATGTTATTTGGTCTTTTGTGTAATCATTATAGTAAACTTCTACACCTTTTAATCCTGCAATTTTTAGCTTCGATAAGATTTTTTCAAGATCTTTATTTGGCTGAGCACTCTTTTGAACAATATACGTAGGATGTGCAATAACTGGTATACCATCGTATTTCGTTATTAATTCAATAGATTGTTCAGGAGTAAATTTAGTTCTAGAAATATATCCTATTTGATCACGACCTAGGTATTTTTCAAAAGCTTCTTTAGGATATTTAATATAGCCTTTTTCAACCATAGCTTGAGCTATGTGAGGTCTTCCAACAGATCCTTTATTAGAAATTTCTAATACACGCTCCCATGATATATCAATACCAAAACTTTTTAATTTTTCAACAATAGAATAAGCACGATTTTGTCTACCATCTCGAAAATCTTTCAATACTTTTTGTAGGTCTTTATTTTTATAGTTTATATAAAAACCTAACATGTGGATTTCAGCACCTTCAAAATCAGTACTTAGTTCTATCCCAGGTATTATTTCTAAGTCTGGGTATTTAATTGAATAATTTATTGATTCTTCAATTCCTTCAGTTGAATCATGATCAGTAATGGAAATATGTCTTAGTCCATTTTCATAGCAAAGATCAATTAATTCAGATGGGGATAAATTTCCATCTGAATGAGTAGTGTGTAAATGTAAATCGGTTTTATACATTGTTTATATAATTAGTAAAAAAGAGTTTACTTAGATTACTTTGGTAAACTATCTAGCATATTCTATAGATCTACTTTCCCTTATTAAGGTTACTTTTATTTGACCAGGGTATGTTAGATCATCTTCTATCTTTTTTGCTATATCTCGAGCCATTTGGTCAGCAGAATCATCATTGACATTTTCAGGAGAAACCAAAATCCTGATTTCTCTTCCTGCTTGTATAGCAAAACATTTTTCTACTCCATCAAATTCTTTTCCAATATCTTCAAGCTCTTGGAGTCTTTTAATATAGTTTTCAACTGTATCTTTTCTTGCTCCTGGCCTAGCAGCACTAATTGCATCTGAGGCTGCAACAATATATGATTCTACTGAACTCATTTCGTCATCATGATGTTCTGCTATGCATTTTACTACTGGCTCTTGAACTCCATGCTTTTTTGCTATATCAGCTCCTATTTCTGCATGAGGACCTTCTACTTCATGAGTTAAAGCTTTCCCAATATCATGTAAAAATCCTCCAGCTCTAGCTATGTTTACATCAGCTCCAATTTCAGCTGCAATCATTCCTGCAATGTGTCCTACTTCTAAAGAATGTTGTAAGACATTTTCTCCATAACTATAGCGGTATTTTAGTCTGCCAACTAATTTAATTATTTCTGGATTTAGGCCTCTGACCCCAACATCAAATACTGCTTCTTCTCCGCTCTTCCAAATGGTTTTCTCTAATTCTTCTTCAGCTTTAACTACCATATCTTCAATACGAGCTGGATGAATTCTACCATCAGTAATTAGTTTGACTAATGCTAATCTTGCTATTTCTCTTCGTATTGGATTAAAACATGAAATTGTAACAGCTTCTGGAGTTTCGTCAATAATTAAATCTACTCCAGTAGCTTTTTCTATAGCTCTTATATTTCTTCCTTCTCTACCAATTAATCTGCCTTTCATATCGCTACTTGGTAAAGGAACTGATGTAACTGTCTTTTCTGCAACTACATCAGAGGCGTGCCTTTGGATTACTGTAGCAAGTACTTTTCTAGCTTTTTCCTCAGCATCTAGCTTAGCTTTTTCTTCAACGTCTTTATATTTTAAATTCACTTCATGTTGAATGTCTTCTGAAGCTTTTTCCATTAAAATGTTTTTTGCTTCAGTAGATGTGAATCCAGATTGGATTTCTAATTGCTCTACAAATTTACCCTTTATATCTTCAATTTCTAGTTGCGTTTGAGATATAGAAGATTCTTTCTTTGTAATATCTTTTTCTCTTTTTTCTAAATTTTTTGCTCTTCCTTCAACATTAGATTCTCTATTTATCACTCGTCGTTCAGATTTTTGAATTTCAACTCTTCTATCGCGAATTTCTCTTTCGCCAGCAGCACGTATTTTTATACTTTGCTCTTTAGCGTCTATTAAAATTACTCGCTTTTTTTCATTAGCATCTTCAATAATTTCTTCAACTTTTTCATTAGCAGAAGAAAGTTTTTTGTTTAAAATAAGCCATTGAATTAAATACGTACAAAATATTCCAAAAATCAAACCGGCGAGGGCGATTAGGATTATATTTAATATATCCATTCTATCCCCTCCATTTATTTTTAATTGTTTTGATACTACTAAAATTCAAGTAGTATACCTTTTTATTGTATCATAAAATATTAAGACATCGTTAAAATATTTATCAAATAGATTAATATAATATAGAGTAATTCTCTTGATTGCTGTAATATAGTTTGTGAGAGGTAAACCAATGGAAGAACTTATTAAAAAAACTCGTGAAATTAGACGACATATATTAAATATGACTGCTGAAGCAAACAGCGGGCATCCAGGAGGATCATTGTCATCTGTCGAAATCCTGACTGTTTTATATTTTCGATTATTAAATATAAAGCCTGATGATCCACAATGGGCAGACAGAGATAGATTTATTTTAAGTAAATCTCATGCTTGTCCTGTATTATATGCGGCCCTTTGTGAAGCAGGATTTTTCCATAAGAATGAACTTAAATCTTTTCGAAGTATAAATGGAATCTTACAAGGTCATGCTCATATTAAAACGCCAGGAGTAGATATGTCAGGAGGGTCACTTGGTCAAGGTTTGTCATTTGGCGTAGGAGTAGCTTTATCTGCGAAATTAGATAATAAAAAATATTATACCTATGTACTTTTGGGTGATGGAGAGTGTGATGAAGGCCAAATATGGGAAGCTGCTATGTCCGCTTCGCATTATAATTTGAATAATTTAATAGCTATAGTAGATAGGAATCGTATTCAAAATGATCGTTGGACACATCAAGTAATGGATATAGAACCATTTAAAGACAAATGGTTATCATTTGGGTGGGATGTTATAGAGTTAGATGGACATAATATTACAGAATTAATTAATGGATTTAACAAGGCATTAGATTCTACAGAGAAGCCTACTGTAGTAATTGCTAATACAATAAAAGGTAAAGGAGTAAGCTTTATGGAAAATAATCCTGATTTTCATGGTAAGGCTCCAAATCAAGAACAATTAATAAATGCTTTATCTGAAATAGATAATAGCTAGTTACCAAGGGGTTAGATATGGTTGAAAAAATTTCAACAAGAGAATCTGTTGGTCAGTTTTTAGCTGATGCAGGGGAAGAATTTTCAAATCTAGTAATTCTAGGTGGAGATTTAAATAAATCTACATTTTCGAATATTTTTGGATCTAAATTCCCTGATCGTTTTTTTGATTTTGGCCCTGCAGAACAAAATATTGTAAGTGTAGCAGCAGGAATGGCTTCTACAGGTAAAATTCCAGTAGTTTCTACTTTTGCGGTTTTTGCTACTAGTAGGCCATATGATCAGTTAAGAGTAGGAGTTTCTCAGTCTAATTTGAACGTTAAAATAATTGCTACTCATGCAGGAATATTGACCGGTGAAGATGGAGTTTCAGCTCAAAGCATTGAAGATATAGCCATAATGTCTGCATTGCATAATTTTAAAGTTATAGTTCCTTGTGATGTAATTGAAGCTTTGCAGGCTACTCGTATAGCGATTGAGTCAGATGGGCCGTTTTATATTAGACTTTCTCGTCCAGCTACTCCAGTTATAAATAAGAAAGATTATAAATTTGTTTTGGGTAAAGGTAGTCAATTGAAAGACGGAAATGATGCAACTATAATTGCATGCGGGATAATGGTTTCATATGCTTTAGATGCAGCTAAATCCTTACAAGATGTTGGTATAAATTGTAGCGTGATTAATATGTCTACTCTTAGTCCTATAGACATGGATATAATAATAAATTCTGCGAAAGATACTGGTGCAATAGTTACTGCTGAAGAACATTATATTTCAGGCGGCCTTAGTAGCTTAGTTTCACAAGTATTGTCAACAAATATTCCTACACCTTTGGAGTCAGTTGCATTAACTTCTTATGCTGAATCAGGAAAACCTGAGGACTTATTTCAAAAATACGGATTGACTTCAGAAAAAATATTCCATGCTGTTAAAAAAGTTATTGACAGAAAAAAATCTTTATAGATTATTTAAATTTTAAAAAATAAAGGAATTTTTTATGAAATTAGAAAAAAATTCTGTGACTATTGGTTTTGTATCATCTGTTCATCCTCATTCAAATATGCATATGAAAACTTTGGATTTAATGGATTCAATAGATGAAGTTAGATTGCTTTGTATTGAGGATCAAGATCCTGTAGAGCTTTCAAAAATTTCATCTAAAGTTAAAGTTATCTATAAAGATATATCAGAGCTACTTGATGATGAACATATAGATATAATAATTTTGTCTGCTAGGAATGATTTATGTCCTGAAATACTTGAATTATCAGCTAAGGCGAAAAAACATGTTTTATTTGATAAGCCCGGCGCAGTACATTCTAAAGATTTGCATAAAGCTAGAGATATAGCAGAAAAAAATAATGTTAATTTATCAGTAATGTTTTTAAATAGATATAGGCCTGAAATACAAGCACTGAAAACTCATGTTGCGAGTGGTATTTTTGGAAAAATAATGAGTGTAGAAGCAAGAATGATTACTTCACAAGTAAGATATAGAGATCCAGATTATTGGCTGTTTAAGAAAAGAAAAAGTGGAGCAGGTATTCTTAGTTGGCTTGGATGCCATTATATTGATCTCTTAAGCTATGTTTTAAATGATAGAATAATAGAGGTGTCAGCATATTTAGATAACCTAAATGAAGAAGATTTAGAAGTTGAGGACACAGCTGTTTTAAATTTAAAATTTTCAAAAGGAAGTTTAGGGTCTTTCCAAAATGGGTACCATATTGCTGGGAGTGCATCAGGCTACGCTGGGGCTTCATCCGATAACCATTTAGCTGTTCGTGGAATTAAAGGCTATGGAACATTACCATTTGGAGGTCCTGAATATATTTTTTATAGTGAACATGAATCATTAGATTTAAATGGTATACAAAAAATGCAATTTACTCCACCTGATTCTGAGGCATATGGTGGAGTTGCAGGGGAACGATTTTTAGAAGATTTTATTATTTCATCATTAACAGGTAAAAAATTTGATATTTCAATTGAATCTGTAATAGATGTACTAGAAGTAATAGAAGCAGCGATAGAGTCTTCAATTACCTCAAAATCAATTCGTATTTAGATGTGTTTTAAATATTTTAACTTCGGAGTTTCTAAATTCTAAATTTAAACTAGGCATTTTATCAAACTTTTTTAATCCTTCCTCTGAATAATATGATTTTTCTATTTCCCCTACATATATATAATTTATTTTATATTTATCAATCAAAGATATAGTTTCTTGAATATTAGTTGAATTATATATGGTTTCTACATCTTGAATTCTCTTTAAAATTTCTTCTCTATAATTCCATCTTTGTTGTTCTTGATGCCATTTCCATCCTATAATTGTAGGCAGTCCAGTATAAACAGAGACTCTACTGCCCCATCTATAACTAGGTGTGTGTGCTTCTAATATTACAGGTGTTCCTTTAATTGAATTTTGGATCCACTCTATGCCTTCAAAATCTAATTTTAAATTTATATTTGATCCATTCGGATCATTGTAAACAGCATAATTAACAAAATCACTTCCATTTAGAGTAAAGTTTGCAGAGTCATTTTGAAACCTGTCATTTAATCTAGCTTTAGTTCCAAATATAGTGTATATAGATGAAGTTAATATTAAGAATATTAGTATTGCAATCCATAGCATAAATTTTATATTAAAATTAATCGTGTCTTTGATAATTATCCATAAAAAATAAGTTGATGATATTGCGAATATTATCCATATTTGCATATAGAATTTAAAGATACTATTCATTCTATCAATATCACCTTCAATTCTAAAAATTTCTAATCCAATTATCAGAGACAAACCGATTATGTTTATTATTAAAGTAAAGTTAGTTTGTGGATTATAATTATTATATTTAGAGAGAGTAATAAATCCTAAAAACAATATAATTGACGTGAATAAAATAGTACTGCTTATTCCCTTAGTCATTATATAAGTAATTATAAATCCCAACAAAGTTATAGAGAGTAAAAGAATTATTAATTGAATATTTTGTTTAAAATAGCTTGAATTGTCTTTATGATTACTTGATTTTGTCAGATCGCTATATATTAGAAATATTTTATTTTTCAAAAGGGAATAAATGTTTTTTAATATAGATGTAGAATTTTGCAAATAAAAAGAGGAAGTAATAAAAATAAATAATCCAAATATTATTAAGATCCTCCAAAATTCTGTTGTGTGAGGAGTTTTATCAATAGAGTTGAAAAAAGTTTGATATGTTAAATGAAATGGAATGAATGCTAGGTAGCCAATAATGAATATATAAATAGATTGAAATATTGATTTTGAAATGGTTATTAAAGACAGTCCCCCATGATGATAGTATTCTACTATCAATATACTAATGCAACCTATAATTAAATATGTAGGGTAATCCCAGGCATTTAGTACTCTTAGGGCTCCAATGGCTACTCCGAGTAATGTTAGATTTAATAATCTAGGTGTATATTTTGATAATGTATTTTTATTCGGATATTCATTTTTTTCAGATATTATATTTATAGATATAAATAGTACTAATATTGTAAAAGGTAAACTCATTAAATGTGCATGTAAATCTGCAAATAAAAAAGTAAAATATGGAAATTCAGTAATTCCGTATGTGTCAGAAGGCATTATTCTACTGCTTGCCCAGTAGTCAAATCCATTTGACACTTGATTTGATAATATATTTATTAATTGAATGCCACCATCTAAATTTCCTAATAATGTTACGAAAAAAGCACAAATGAATCCAAAAAGTATAGGGGATTTGAAGAATTTATTTAAAAAGGATTTATTCTTATAATCTTTTTTATTGATAGTCATTTCGCAAAGATTATAAATAATTGAAAAAGATGATGAAAATACTAGTGCAAAAAATAAAGGAATTGCAAGGTTATATGCTGTAGTAGGTATTATCCCAGTTCCCATAATTAAAATTGATGTAATAAAATGACCATAATAATAGTAATTCATAAATCCTCCTGAATACCATGGGTCTATAGGTGGCATATAGGAAGAGTGAAGTATTGCATTTAAATAAGCTAAATCCATTGGTTTTTCACCGCCTCGCCAGGGGTGCCATAAATCTGGATTAGCCATTCTTACTGCTACAAATCCAAAGAATGCAATTAGAAATATTATTTCGCTTGTTAACAATATTTTCCATTGTGATTTTATAAACCTAAAAAAATTTTTGTAATTTTTCATTGAGATATATACTGCTATTATTGATAGGAAACCAATTGATATGAATACAGAAAAGCGTGTAAACATCATTAATTTTAAGCTTGAAATCCACCAGACTGTTATAGATAGAGTTAATAAGCTCAATGTTTTAGATATGGTATATCCTTTATCAGGTAGGTTTTTAAATATTAAAAAACTTATAGGTAAAGTTATGATAAAAATAAGTTCTAGAATTAATAACCAAGCTAATATTGGATATGAATTTGACCAAGAAAAAATATTAATAGCTTCGTTCCAGCTACCGTTTTTTATCCTCTTAGAGAATTCTTTTTCTTCGATTAATAATTTTTCCTTGTTAAGTTTTAATGCTTTTATATTTTTAAGTTCATTTTCTTGAGACCTACTAATTATTAAATCTTTAATCTGATTTTCGGATAAAGTTTTAGTGTTTTTAAGAATGAATACACTTGGATGGTCGTAAACTGAAAAACTTTCATCAGAATTTCCTAGGTTGATATTATATTTTTTTTCTTGGTCTATATTATTAAATATATCTGGGACATTTAATTGTAGGTTTTCAAAAGTATTATATTTGAAATTTATATTTAATATATTGGGATAATTTGTTTCTAAATTTACAAATTTATATCCTATTTCTTCCCTGAACAAAAGTTGATAATAAGCAGTAGATAATGGGTATCTTTCGGGTAGTTTATTTATGGTTCCATAAAGTCTATTACTATAAAGTACTAAGTAATCTGCTTCAGCGAGCCTTTTTGATATTAAAGTTAACTTATTAATTGAATCATTATCATACATTGGTAGCTCAAGGGTTCTATAATTGTCTAACCTTGGTAAGCTTTCTTCCCAGTGTTCTTTTAAAATCATGGAGTTTTTAGGTATGTTATCTTCTATCCATTTAGAACTTTTTACTGCAGTATGTGGTTGTGAATATATGTTAACAAAAGAAATAGCATATATAAAAGTTGTTAGTATTATAAATAAATTAAATGAATAAGAAATAAATTTGAGTTTACTAAAATATTTTGAATTTAAATTAATGATATCTATCATTAATTTAGAACCCAATAAGATTATAAAAGGAGTAATAGGTAAAAAATAACGTAGGAATTTTACTTCAAATGATCCAGTAATCAAAAAAATAGGTATAATCCATGCCAATATAAGTACATTTTTTACTGAATTATGAGATCTGTATGGGATTGTAAACAACAGTGATGTTATTCCAATTGCTGATGCGAGAAAAAGAATAATAGTATTTGTAGAATAAATTAACATAGTTACTGGTATAATCCATCCAAAAATAGTATAGATTATCCAGGTTTGTCTTTTTAATCCTTCGAAATAAGCATAAATTAAACCTAAGAAACTAATTAAACCTAAAGGTATACCTAGTCCCCATATAGATACTTGTTTGATTTGGTACCAAAATGAAGGTGTATTTATATATTGACGAGTGTATGGGTAATCAATAAACCTTCTAACCATTTGACTTTGTTCTGATATGTCTTTGTAGAAGTTTTGCCAATCTAAAAACATATAAGGTTGAATAATTAATAATGTGATAATAAAAATTATTGTTGTTATTTTAATAGAATTAAAGGAAATCCAAATACGATTTTTTGAATATAATCGAATATCATTTAGTGTAAATTTTTGTAAAATTCCAAAAATATAGAATAAATGTCCAAAAATAAATATTCCTAAAATAGGCAGTAAGCTGATTTTTGTCGCAATTGCTAGTGCGATGAATAATCCTGTGAATATAGAATATATTTTTGATATATCTTCTATATTACGGATAATGAAATAAACTGATAAAGTTGAAAACAGAGTTAAAATAGTATCAACAGTGTAAAAATGGCTGAGTTGAATATGAAGCACGCTACATGCTAGTAAGGCTGATGCTAATAGTCCTGTTTTATAGCCATATAATTTTTTACCTATTAGGAATATTACTCCTATAGTAAGAGTATCTGAAATTGCTGAGATTATTCTTCCAGGCAATCTTAAGTCAAATAGGGTGCTATCAAAAACGTAATTGTATAATATTTGAACAATTTTAAGTAAATATATTGGAAAACTTCCATATGGGAACCATCTAGGATTCCAGCTACTTAAAAGTGGGTTGAAAAATTCTTTTGCACCATCTATTGATATTGGAGGTAATTCTATTTGATTAACTTTACTTATTATTGCTCTTTCATCTGGATGAGGGGTGTATGCAAATCCTTCATCCCAGTTTATTCCATATAGACGAAAGGATAATCCAACTAGTATTATTAGAATTATAGGCAAATATGAGTAAATGTTATTTGTATAATATTTTAAATTTTTTAAATACATTTATTTAATTGATTTATTAGGTAATTAAAACTTTAATTATCACATATTGTAAAGGTTAATAGAACTTTCATAAACTATATATAATATAAAGGATATTAAAACTTTGATTAAACAGTTTACAAATTTGATTGTTGATTTAGATGGTACTTTAATTGGCAAAGATCAAAAAATTTCTCCGAGAGTTTTTGATGCTATTAATAAATTAAAAAATTTTATTGATATAAATATTGCATCAGGCAGAGAGTCTACAGGTGTAATAAAATATGCAAGGCAATTAAAAATTAATGGACCTCAGATTTCAGATAATGGTGCAATAATAATCGATTCTTTAACTAAAAATAATATATGGGGCAATTTTATTAGTTATGATAATTCTGTGGGTATATCTAAGGATATAAAAAAGTTAGACCTTCCAGTGTTAGCAACACATATTTCTGGGACTATGAGGCATTTGGATTTTGTTCCTAAAGAAGGATTTAATAGAATTTCTATTATGGATTTATATATTGATCAAGCCAATAATATTATAGATTTATTAAAAAATAAATATGACATTGAAATTTGTAAAGTTTACCTTCCTTATAATGATAGGTGGGCAGTTGATTTAACAAATAAAGGGATTAATAAAGGACATGCAGCATTTGAACTCAGTAAAATATTGGGTATTAAATTGTCAAATATAATAGCTGTTGGAGATAGTTATAATGATATTTCGGTATTTAAAGTATCTGGTATGGCCATAGCCATGGGTGATGCACCTGATGAGCTAAAGAAAATAGCTGATTACATAGCTCCATCTGTTGATTTTGATGGATTAGCTGTTGCTATTGATGAATTTATTTTACCTAAATTACGTTGAAAATTATTAAATTATAGTATATTTTGGAGAGATGGCCGAGTGGTTTAAGGCGCTGGTTTCGAAAACCAGTATGAGAGTAATTTCATCGTGGGTTCGAATCCCACTCTCTCCGGATTTTCGAACTATGCTTTACTGTTATTATGCTTGGAGAGTTGCTAGAGTGGCCGAATAGGCGCGACTGGAAATCGCGTGTCCCTTTTATAAGGGACCGTGGGTTCGAATCCCACACTCTCCGCCATCATATTATTAATAATTTAAATTAAATTAGAGGATAGCTTATATGAACAAAGACTTGGTAATTGTGGAATCCCCAGCTAAAGCTAGAACTGTAGGAAGGTTTTTAGGTTCAAAATATGAAGTTGTAGCTTCAATGGGCCATGTTAGAGATCTAGCAAACACAGGCCCTGGAGGATTAGGAATTGAAATTATTGAAGAAGAAGATGGATTATTATCTTTTAATCCAACATATACTGCAATTATTGATCCTAGAACAAAAAAAGTTGATTCAAGAAAGAAGAAAATAGTTGCTGACATAAGAAAATCTGCAAATAGTGCTAATACTGTTTATTTAGCTACTGACGCTGATAGAGAAGGTGAAGCAATTTCTTGGCATTTATTAAGTGCAGCAAAAATAGATGTGTCAAAAATTAAGAGAGTAGTATTTCATGAGATTACTAAACCTGCTATAGAAGATGCTTTTGCTAATACTAGAGAAATAGACTTAAATTTAGTTGATGCATATCAAGCAAGAAGAATGATTGATAAAATTATAGGATACAAAGGTAGTTCTGTGCTATGGAAGAAAGTTAAATCTAAGATCTCTGCTGGAAGAGTACAGTCTGTAGCCTTAAAGTTAGTCGTTAACCTTGAAGAGAAAATACAAAATTTCAAGAAAGTTGAATTTTGGAACATTGAAGCTAATTTTCGTAAATCTAAACTTGATGAAAAAAAAGGTTCATTTTATGCAAAACTTTATGCTATTGAAGGATATAGTCAAAAACCTTTGGTCCCCGATGAAAGCAATGCAAATGAAATAGAAAAAGATATTAAAAATTCAGAATATGAAGTAGATAAAATTAAAATTGAAGAAAAAATAAGAAAACCTGCTCCGCCTTTTATCACTAGTACTTTACAACAGGATGCTTCTAGGACACTTAAGTTTAGTCCTGCGCAGACTATGAATATAGCCCAGCAGCTTTATCAAGGTCTTAAACTTGGGACTGAAGGAGAAGTTGGATTAATCACATATATGCGTACTGATTCTACAAATGTTTCTTCAATATTTTTGAAAGAAACATCTGAATATATATTAAAAAATTATGGAGATAAATTCCTGCCAAAAACTCCAAGAAAATATTCTAAGAAAGTTAAAGGGGCTCAAGAAGCCCATGAAGCTATAAGGCCAACATCAGTGTTTAGAGACCCTGCTTCAGTAAAACCATATTTAGATACAGATCAATTTAAGTTGTATGATCTTATATGGAAGAGAATGGTTGCAAGCCAAATGGAAAATACGATTTTAGATAGTACTACTGTAGAAATTGTTACGAATTCATCTACTTCTGGGAAAAAATATATTTTTCAAGTTATAGGTTCAGTTACTAAATTTAAAGGTTTTAGAACTTTATATATAGAGGGAACAGATGATGATGATTTGACTGTTAACAATGATGATGCTTTACCAGTATTAACTGAAGGTGAAGTTTTGAAATGTATAGAAATTACTTCAGAACAGAAGTTTACTGAACCTCCTAGAAGATATACTGAAGCCTCTTTAATTAGAGATTTGGAAAAAGCTGGTATTGGTAGACCAAGTACTTATGCAACAATTGTAAAAACAATTCAAGATAGAGGTTATGCGGTTAAAGATAAAGGTAGATTTACACCTACAAAATTAGGAAATGTTGTAACTAATTTTTTAAATCAACATTTTAATAAAAATATTATGGATGTTAAATTTACAGCTAAAATTGAAAAACAACTAGATGATATTGTAGAAGGCAATACAGGCTATAATCCAGTATTAAGTGCTTTATACTCACCTTTTCAGCAAGCTTTAAAAAATGCTGAAGAAGCAGATGGAGTTAAAAATTTGTTTTTTGAACAAACAGAAATTGTTTGTCAATTATGTGAGAGGTATATGCTTAAAAGAGACGGACGTAATGGGCAGTTTCTAGCATGTTCAGGATTTCCTGATTGTAGAAATACTATGCAATTAGCTGAAGATGGTAAAACAGCAATACCAAAAACTCCGCCTAAGGAAACTGATTATAAGTGTGATAAATGTGATAAAGCTATGGTTATAAAAGAAGGGCGTAGAGGTGAATTTTTGGCATGTTCTGGTTTTCCAAAATGTAGAAATACTATGCAATTAGCTGAAGATGGTAAAACAGCAATACCAAAAACCCCGCCTAAGGAGACTGATCATAAGTGTGATAAATGCAATAAAACCATGGTTATAAAAGAAGGGCGTAGGGGTGAATTTTTGGCATGTTCTGGTTTTCCAAAATGTAAGAATGCAAAGCCCCTCACCTTATTGGATTCCGTTTAGAAGGATTTTATGAAATTAAAGTTAATTTTAAATTTATTTAATAGATTAAGTATTTATTTACTATAATTATTAGGTTGATAGATTATGAATCGTACTGAATGGGAAAAAACTTTAACAGAATTCAGGACCTATTTAGAAACAGATAGGGCCCTTGCAACTATAACAATAAGAAATTATTTAATTGACATTGAGCACTTATATCCATTTATGTTGAAAAATAAGTTACTTAAATTTAGTGATTTTGATAGAAGTTTGATTAGAAAATATTTGAGCTGGTTGATAGAATTAGGTTATGTAAGAAGAAGTGTTACTCGGAAATTAAGTACTGTAAGAACATTTTTATCTTGGCTTATTAAATTAGGAGTTTTAATTCATGACCCTATTCCTCCAAAAGGAATAATTAAATCAGAGAAAAGGTTGCCTGATTATTTAACTCAATCTGAGGTAGTTAAATTATTGGATACTCCAGATACTTCTACTAATTTAGGGGTTAGAGATAAAGCAATACTAGAATTATTATATAGTTCTGGTCTAAGAGTTAGTGAAATTGTAAATATAAATATGGAAGATTTAAACTTAAATACTTTAGAACTTAAAGTTTTTGGTAAAGGATCTAAACAAAGAATGGTAATAATTGGGAGACTCGCGTCAAAATATATTAATATTTATATACGAAAATCAAGACCCAAGCTTTTGTCTCAAGAATTAAATAATGCTTTATTTCTAAATAGATATGGCAATAGGCTTTCTCAAAGGAGTATACAATCAAAAACCAGAATTTATAGCGTTAAAGCAGGATTGAGGGATGGGGTTCATGTGCATACATTAAGGCATTCATTTGCTACTCATATGCTTGAGGGTGGAGCAGATTTACGAGTAGTGCAAGAATTATTAGGACACAGTAATCCTGCTACAACTCAGATTTATACTCATATATCTGATATTGAAGCAGAAAGTGTATATAATTATGCTCATCCAAGATCTAAACAAAATATTTAGGTTGAAATATGGTATTTTATTAATAGAATTTTAAAATTCTATTATATTTACTTATTTATCGAAGGATATGATATGAAATTATTAATTATTAATGGGCCTAATTTAAATTTATTAGGTAAAAGAGATAGATCTTTGTATGGTTCTTTAGGATTAGATGAAATTGAGAATAAGCTAAATTCTGAAGCTGAAAAACTTAAAATTAATATTGAGTTTTTTCAATCGAATCATGAAGGAAATATTGTAGATTTTTTGCAATCTAATTCTTTAAATAGTGATGGTATTATAATAAATCCTGGCGCCTTAACACATTATGGAATATCATTGAGAGATGGTCTTTTGGATTCAAAGTTACCTATAATTGAGGTTCATTTATCAAATATTCATTCCAGAGAGGAATTTAGAAATAGATCTGTTGTGTCAGATATATCTGTAGGGCAGATTGTGGGATTAGGATGGCAAGGTTATATTTACGCATTAAATTTTCTTAAATATTATATAGATACCAAATGAATTAATAAGAAATAAGATTTAAAATTTATTAAAGTAGGATTTATGACGATTAATTATGGAGAATTAAAAAGAGGCACATCTATAGAATTAGAAGGGGAGCCTTATTCTGTAGTTGAATATGAGCATAGTAAAATGCAGGGTAGGGCACCTGTAATGAAGATTAGATTTAGAAGTTTACGTACTGGGAAAATACTTGATAAGACTTTTCAAGGTGATGTTAAGTTTTCACTAGCTCAAGTTGAACGTAGAAAAGTTCAGTATATATATAAAGATGATTTATTGTATTATTTTATGGATATAGAAACTTATGACCAATTTTCTTTATCTAATGAACAAATTGAAGATAAGCTTCCGTATTTAATTGAGCAGATCGAGATAGACGCAGTATTTTTTGAAGGCGAGGCTATTTCTGTTGATTTGCCAGTAAGTGTAGATATTGAAATAGTTGAAACTGAACCAGGGTTTAAAGGTGATACAGCTCAAGGGGGCACAAAACCTGCAAAGTTAATTACTGGACTAATGGTGCAAGTTCCTTTGTTTATTGTTAAAGGTGATGTTATAAAAATAGATACCAGGTCTGGGGAATATTTATCGAGAGTTTGAACTTGTGATTTATTCTGTTTCACAAATTATTGAAAAGCTAAAAAAACATATATCTCAAGATGATTTCTTAGATTTATGGATTAAAGGAGAGGTTTCGAATTTTGCAAGACCTCTTTCAGGACATTCATATTTTACTTTAAAAGATGAAAGTACTTCTGTTAGATGTGTGATGTTTAAAAATTCTTTAGGTTCTGAATTTCTTGAAGACGGTGTTTTAGTTTTAGCTCATGGCAAATTTTCTATATATCAAGCAAGAGGTGAATTGCAATTAGTTGCGGATATTATTCAGCCTGAAGGGGAAGGTGCTTTACAGGCTGAATTTGAAAAATTGAAATTGAAATTATCTGAAGAAGGATTATTTGAATTATCAAGAAAAAGATCTTTACCTTTATTCCCATCAAAAATAGCTATTATCACCTCTCCTTCAGGTGCAGTATGGCAAGATATTCAGAATGTAATATCCAGAAGATATACTCCTGTAGAACTCGTTTTGTTCCCAACTATAGTACAGGGTAACTTAGCTGCTGAATCAATTATAAAGAGTTTTGATTATATTAAGGAATACTCAGATATTGATTTAGTTATTTTAGCTAGAGGAGGGGGTTCAATAGAAGATTTGTGGCCATTTAATGAAGAAAAGGTAGCATATTCTATTTTTCGCTCTAATATACCTGTTGTTAGTGCAGTTGGACATGAAACGGATATTACTATTTCAGATTTAGTTGCAGATGTTCGTGCCCCAACTCCTTCTGCTGCAGCTGAAATTGTAGTGCCTAATATAGATGATATATATAATCATTTATCAATTCTTAATGAAAAATTACAAACATTAGTTTTTGATTCTAATTATTTATTAAATGAAAATATTAACAATATAAATTTAAGGTATTCAAGGGTTTTACCTGATGTGGATTCTTTAAAAATTAGATTAGGAGAGTCGATTAATTTATTAGATACTTACTGCATGCATAAAACCCAAGTATTATATGAGAAGTCGACTGGAATACAATCTAAATTATATAGTCTAAGTCCAGATAATACTCTAAAGAGAGGTTATGCAATCGTGCAAGGGTCAGAAAAAAAAATTATAAGCGATATTAAGCAAATTAATGTAGGTAATAATTTAGATATAATTTTGAAAAAAGGCAAATTTAGTGCCATTGTAGATGAAATCAATGAATAAGACTAATTAAATTTTTGTAATAGGAGACTTGTTTTGGAAAAACAATTTGATGAAATAAATGGAATTAATAATTTATCTTTTGAACAAGCGTTAAAAATGCTTGAAGAAACAGTTGAAAAACTGGAAGATGGAGGGCTAACATTAAATGAAACTACTGATATGTATGAACAGGGAATGAAATTGTCGCAAATTTGCACTAATATTCTTAAATCAACCGAAGTTAAAATAACTGAAATTCAGACTAAATATAGTGATGAAATGAGTTCTTCAGATCAATAAATTAAAGTAAATTTTATATGAATATCTAATATTATGCTTAAAGTTGATACACACATACATACTTGTTTTTCGAAAGATTCAGAAATGTCTCTTGATGCCTTACAATTGAAATGTTTGAAGACTGGTTTAAATTGCATTGCTATAACTGACCATAATACTATTGAAGGGGCATTATTGTTTAAATCTATTGCTCCTTTTAAAGTTATTATTGGCGAAGAAATCAATACATCTCAAGGTGAAGTTACTGGATTGTTTTTAAAAGAGAGGATACTTCCTGGATTTAATGCTCTAGATACAGTTAAGAATATTAAATCTCAAGGAGGGTTAGTTTCTATTCCGCATCCTTTTGATGTATTTAGGTCTTCAGTAATTAAATTAGATGCGCTTTATGAAATTTTGCCTTATGTAGATATAATAGAAGGATTTAATGCTAGAAATACTTTTGATTCGTCAAATAAAAAAGCTGATAAATTAGCTAAGCAGAATAATATTTTGACATCTGCAGTAAGCGACTCTCATACTGCTTATGAAGTAGGAAGAACATACATGGAAATGCCTGAATTTGATGGTAGTGCTCAAGGGTTTTTAAATTCTTTAAATTCTAGATTATTATTTACAAATAAGGTTACTCCATTTATTCATGTTGCAACAACCTTGACTAAAATTAAGAAAAAGTTTTTTAACTGATTGATAATATTTAGATATTAGGAGTTTTTATGTTACCCAAGGAATATGAGGTTAAAGGAAAAAATTTTATCGTTTCAGCTTCTGCTAGAGGAATAGGTAAGGGCATTGTAGAAGTTCTTGCATCTTCTGGTGCTAATGTATTAGCTACAGCAATTACTAGTACTTATCTGGAAAAATTTAGTGAGGAAATGGACAGAAGAGGTTTTAGTATAGAAACTATAGTTGCTGATGCAACATCTCCCAAGGATTGGGAGAAAACAATAAATTATGCTTTGAAAAAATGGGATAAAATTGATGGATTGGTAAACAATTTAGGAGATTTTATAAAAAAACCATTGATTTCAAATGATAATGGAATAGATACTTTAATGTCAGATGAAGAATGGAAGTATATTTTAGATTTAAATTTGACTCAAGCATTTCTAGGATGCCGTGCTATTAGTTCACAATTTTTAAAGCAACAAAAAGGAAAAATAATTAATATTAGTGGAGTAGCAGCAAGAAAAGGTGTTCCAAATGCGCTAGCTTATTCAGTATCTAAGGCAGGGTTAGTTCAATTGACTCAAACTTTAGCATTAGAATGGGCTCAATATAATATTAATGTTAATTGTATAGCTCCAGGTTCATTTCCCGATCCAAGTTTTTCTAATAATATCCAAGTTCAAGAGTATACAAAAAATGCTTCAATGCAAATTCCTTTAAAAAGAGTAGGGTCTTTAAGCGAAGTTGGATATTTAGCATTATATTTACTTTCTGATGCTTCTAATTATATTACTGGTGAGACGGTATATATTGATGGAGGTTTAAGCCAAACTCATCTGTATATAGATGGCGGCTTGAATAAAGATTAACATTACTTTTATTTCATTAAAATTTTGGTTGACAATCGAATGATATAAACAATATACTCGCCTGATATGAATTATATATTTTATTCGAATATTATTGGTGGTTAAACTGTATGTCTAAATTTATTTTTGTTACTGGCGGAGTTGTGAGCTCACTAGGTAAAGGCATTGCAGTAGCATCCATAGCAAGAATCTTAAAAAGCCGTGGAATATCAGTATCAGTTTTAAAATTAGATCCTTATCTTAATGTTGACCCAGGAACAATGTCGCCTTATCAACATGGAGAAGTATTTGTTACTGGAGATGGAAGTGAAACTGATCTAGACTTAGGACATTATGAACGTTTTATAGGTATGTCTTTGACTGGTGCTTCAAATTTAACTGCCGGAAAAATATATTCAGATGTGATTGCAAAAGAAAGAAAGGGAGAATTTTTAGGAGGTACTATACAAGTTGTTCCTCATGTGACTGATGCTATTAAATCACATATGTTTTACCTGTCGGAAAAGAGCCAAGCTGATGTGATTGTGGTAGAAGTTGGGGGTACAGTTGGAGATATAGAGGGCCTACCTTTTTTAGAGGCTATTCGACAAATGAGAAATGAAGTTGGCTCATCTAATGTATTTTATGTTCATTTAACTTATCTGCCCTATGTAACGACAACCAACGAATTGAAAACTAAACCTACACAACATAGTGTACGAGAGCTTAGAAGCATAGGTATCTTACCTGATGCAATTATTTGTCGTAGCGATCAAAAAGTGTCTGAATCAATAAAAGATAAAATTACAATACATTGTGATGTTCCAATTAAAGGAATACTTACCTTGCAAACTGTAGAAAGCGTATATGAAGTTCCATCTATACTTGAAAAACAAGGCTTAGGGGACTTAATTTTCAACCATATGCAAATACAGGCTAATGAGACTGATATGCATGATTGGAATAAAATGGTTGATTTAATTAAAAAACCTAAACCTAATATTAAAATTGCCGTAGTAGGAAAATATGTTGATCTTACAGATTCATATATTTCTGTAAAGGAAGCTTTAATACATGCAGGCATTTTTTATAATCGAAATGTAGAATTAGTATGGATAAACTCTGAAGATATTGAAAAGAATGGTACTGATAGATATTTATCATCTGTTTCAGGTATAGTAGTGCCGGGCGGTTTCGGTCCTAGAGGTGTTGAAGGTATGATAGATACTGTAAGATATTCAATTGAAAATAATATTCCATATTTGGGGTTATGTTTAGGAATGCAGGTTATGGTTATTTCTGTCGCACGATCTATACTCGGTAGAGAAATGGCGAATTCTTTAGAATTCAGTACAGAGACACCTGACCCTGTGATTTCTTTAATGCATAATCAAAAAGATGTTGAGAATCTTGGTGGTACAATGAGATTAGGAATTTACCCTTGCGAGATTGTTGAAAATAGCATTTCTCATAGAGCATATGGTTCGGTTGATTTAGTTCAAGAACGTCATAGGCATAGGTTCGAATTTAATAATGAATATCGTAAAGAATTAGATGATATCGGCTTAAAGGCTACAGGCTTATCTCCTGACGGAAATTTAGTTGAGATTATGGAATTGGAATCTCATCCCTTTATGGTTGGAGTACAATTTCATCCTGAGTTTTTATCTAGGCCAGATGAACCTCATCCACTATTTAGTGAATTTATCAAATTTAGCAGTGAAGTTTCAAAGAATATAGAATAGTTTAATATGCTTACTCAATAATTTAGATATAAATAGTCTACTTTGGACTAGACTATTTACATTATTCATGGTAACGTTTATTTATCAACAATTTTCGATGTTTAGATATAAAGCCCTTTTTTACATCATAGATACTATTTATATTTGTTGATATCCCAAATTAATTTATTTGGGAATTATATATTTATTTTTTATATAGAAATAAATTGAATTCCAGAAATGCTGATATCTTTAAAAATATCAAATTTCGGGAATTTAAATCTAAATTTATGGAGCGGAGATGGATTTAACAGAATTACAAAATAAAACAAGTGAAGAGTTAATTAGCTTGGCCTCTGAGATGGAAATAGATTTACCATCTGCAGAATTAAAGAAGCAAGATTTATTAACTAAAGTAATAAAATCGCATTTATCTAATGATGGGAAAGTTTTTGCTTCTGGAGTATTGTCTATATTAAATGATGGTTACGGATTTTTAAGACGAAACACTGGTAGCCACAGTGGCGATGTTTATGTTTCGCAATCACAAATACGTAGAATAGGTTTAAGGCCTGGGGACGTAGTTTCTGGCCATATAAGACCTCCTAAGGACGGAGAAAGATATTTTGGCTTATTGAGAGCAGAATCTGTTAATGGTATAGACCCTGAGAAAGCTCGGAGTCGCCCAAAGTTTGAATCATTGACTCCTATTTTCCCTGTTGAACAAATTTTATTAGAGACTAATTCTAAAAACTATTCTACTAGATTAATGGATATGCTATCACCTGTGGGAAGAGGCCAAAGAGGTTTAATTGTAGCACCTCCAAAAGCTGGTAAAACAACTTTATTGAAGAATATAGCTGAAGGGATTTCTGCAAATGCCCCAGATGTAACTATTTTAGTGGCACTTATTGGTGAAAGGCCAGAGGAAGTTACTGATATGACTCGATCTATTAAGGGTGAAGTATATAGTTCTACATTTGATGAGCCTGTAGAGGATCATTGTAGAGTTGCAGAGATGGTTCTTGAAAGAGCAAAGCGAATGGTCGAAGTAGGTAAATCGGTAGTTATTCTTTTAGATAGTATTACTCGATTAACGCGAGCTTATAATTTAGCTGTACCCAATAGTGGAAGGACTTTGTCTGGGGGTATCGATCCAATAGCACTTTATCCTCCAAAAAAATTTTTTGGAGCTGCTAGGAACACCGAAGAAGGTGGAAGCTTAACAGTATTGGCTGCATGCCTTGTAGAGACTGGTAGCAGAATGGATGATGTTATATATGAAGAATTTAAAGGTACTGGCAATATGGAAGTTCATTTAGATAGAAATTTGTCTGAAGCAAGAGTGTTCCCTGCAATTGATATTTCAAGAAGTGGAACTAGGCGAGAAGAATTATTAATTCCAGAGGATCAACTAAGGCAGATTTGGCTATTAAGACGAATGGTTAGCATGATTAGTTCCGATTCAATAAAAGGGACTGAGGCAACTGAGAAAGTATTAGAGCAGATCAAGAAGACCAAAACGAACGAAGATTTTTTGAAAAATCTTACTCGTTCTAAATGATTATATTAACTTAATATGATGGAAAATATTGTTATTATTAAAGAAAATAAAATCTCTAAGCTAATTGTTCAAAAAATGAACGCATTACTTTTTGGGAGAGTGCCTGTAATGACACAGAAAACATTCAAATAAAGTCTTGACAAAGAATCTAGTCTAGTGTAAAAATTTAACTTGCATAAAAGAAATTAGCTTTAAAAGTCCCCAGAAAAAGGGGGGGCTTTATGTTGTTGAAAATATAAAAAAATTTTTGGAATAGCCAAAAAAACGCTAAAAACCTAAGGGGGTAAATAGTGAAGAACAAATTAAAAATTTTAAGCATAATAACCGTGATGAGCTTGCTGGTTGGAGCATTCGGTATCCTTCCTGCTGCTGCTGCTACGGTTTCCGTTGCGGATAATACCGCTGAATGGACAAACCAAGATGGTGAGGCTGTAACTCATGTTAAGCCTGATACCGTTGGTGTTTTCTGGGTTAATGATTCAGACCTAGAAACAACTAAGACTGGTGTAGCCAGATGGTATCCAACTGCTAGAAAGAATGGTCCAGCCGCAGTTGGTGCATCTTGGAATATAGGAACTGGTGGTTTAGCAGCTACTGAAACTGGGCAAGAGGTAGTAACTTCTTCTCAGCATTATATTACTGCTACACATTATAATGCATCTAATGCAACTAAGACTCCTTTGACAGCTGCACCTACTGTGAAAGTTGGTGGAGTTACTAAGTTGGTAACTGGTTTTGATACTGATGGTCAGTTTACACTAGGTGCTGCATATGCTGGTTATACAACAACTACAGCTACGTTCACTTACCATATACAAGACCTTTATTATGGAACAAGTACAAGCCTAAGGAGAGCGAAGGTTACAAGTACTTCTGATCCTTCTGGTGAGTACATAACTATTAATGAAGACTTTGGTCCAGGTGCTATGGGTGAAGGACTTGATGGAACTTATAGGATCCATGCGACTTCAACAGGAAACGCAATAACTGGTTCTGGTCTTATTACAAGTCTTGATAATGTTGATGGTAGAGGAACAATTGTTGATAGAGATGGTAATGGAACTGTTGATGGAGGAGATGTAACAGTAGTTATTGAATACAATAATGCTGATATAA
>TARA_B100000686_G_scaffold118824_1_pt1 | contig 69342 bp, 70 predicted proteins | sample TARA_B100000686 | Tara Oceans TARA_B100000686 (sample SAMEA2622733) | marine metagenome | biome: marine biome (ENVO:00000447); feature: marine epipelagic mixed layer (ENVO:xxxxxxxxx); material: "saline water (ENVO:00002010), including plankton (ENVO:xxxxxxxx)" | depth 150 m
GTCTCCCGATTTAAATTTTGCTAATACAAGCATTCCTTTTTCCATATTTTTACCCTTTCTTTTTAATTCTAAAAAATTATGGGGCGTTCTGTTGCCCGGTGCCCCAAACCGCGCTTTCCTAAATTAATTAGGCAGCGATAGCTAATCTATTATCGTTAGCATTTATAAAATAGCCCGATAACGGTGGTACAATGCCGAGCAAAGTCTTTGCCTTTCAACGTACGTCGAGCCTGATTCGCCCCCATATTTATTATTGGTGGAGGCGCCGGGTTCTGCCCCCGGGTCCGTCCCGCTTATTTCACAAAGCATTTATTGCCATAGTTGTAAAACAACAAACCTTATATAATGGATTGTTGATAGATTAAAAACAACTGTTTAAAATAAATCAATAAATATAGGAAAATTCTTAAAATCTTATAGTTTATTTCTTTATTTATTTTTTGGGGTATGGTTTGATAAGAGCAATATTAGCAATAGATGATAAAGGCGGAGTTGGCAAAGCAGGAAGTATGCCCTGGCCTTCAAATAAAAAAGATTTTCAATGGTTTAAAAGAAATACCGAAGGAAATGTTATAATTATGGGCAGCTCAACTTGGAAGGATCCAAAAATGAAAAATCCCCTTCCCGGCAGAGTCAATATAGTTATCTCTTCTAAGGAACAACAGGCATATCCTGGAGCTGATATGTGTATTAATGGTATTTTATCAAAACAACTAGATTTAATATCAAAACAATATCCTGAAAAGATTATTTGGATTATTGGTGGTCCAAATATAGTTAATCAGTTATTCTCATTAATTGAAGAAGTTTACCTTACAAGAATTTACGGTAATTTCAATTGTGATACTTTTCTTGATATTGATACAATAAGACATAAAATGAAAATGATTAATAAGATTAATGGTGATGAAACTTGCCATTTTGAAATCTGGGCTAAATGAAGGAGTATTTAAAAGCATTAAATCATTGTTTTGAAAATGGTTCGGATGTTAAGAGTCGAAACGGTGATGTAAGGAGGGCATTTGGTTATCAAATGAGATTCAATCTTGAAGAAGGCTTTCCAATACTTACAACTAAAAAAATGGCCTGGCGATCAATAGTATCAGAACTTTTATGGTTTTTAGAAGGATCAAGCGACGAAAGAAGATTGGCAGAAATTCATTACAGTAAACCAAAAAATGAATTAAAGGATAAAAAAACTATTTGGACACAAAATGCAAATGCTGACTATTGGAAAGCTAAGGCAGCCTTTGATGGTGATCTTGGAAGAATTTACGGAGTTCAATGGAGAGACTTTGGGGGAATTGACCAAGTTCAAAGTTTAATTAAAGGATTACAAAATGATCCAAACAGCAGAAGACATATAATCAGTTCATGGAATCCATCAGATTTGCAAAATATGGCTTTACCACCCTGTCACATTATGGCGCAGTTCTTCGTTCACGAAAAACGATTAAGTTGTCAGCTTTATCAAAGATCCTGTGATATGTTTTTAGGAGTTCCATTTAATATCTCTAGTTATTCTTTATTAACCCATATTATTGCGAAAGAGTGTGGTTTCTTTGTTGGAGAATTTATTCATACACTCGGTGACTACCACATTTATCACAGACATTTTTCCCAAGTTAAAGAGCAGATTAAAAGAAAAGAAAAAAATCTTCCAGAATTAAGGTTTAAAATTAAGAATATTTTTGAATATTTTCCTGATGACTTCGTGCTTGAAAACTATGATCCTCATCCTGCAATTAAAGCAGAAATGAATGTATAGCGATGTTCTAGATTTATATATTTATAATTTTGTTTGCTATTTCTATGTATTTTTTAGCAATATCACTATTCTGATTAAATATTCCTATAGGCTTGCCTTCATCAGAACTTATCCTAAGATTTTTGTCTAAAGGCACCTCGCCAAGAAATTCTGTATCAAGTTTTTTTGCTTCATTTTTTGCACCCCCATAAGAAAATATTTCATGCCTTTGGTTGCATTTATCACAAATAAAATAACTCATATTTTCTATTATTCCTATCACTGGGACATTTACCTTATTAAACATATTTATACCTTTTCTTGCATCAATTAATGCTATGTCTTGAGGTGTAGAAACTATTATGGCACCTTTCAAGGGAACTTTTTGAGCCATTGTAATCTGAGTGTCACCTGTACCTGGAGGAAGATCTACAATCATATAATCTGGACTTCCCCATTCAACACTAATAAATAATTGTTCCAGCGCTTTCATTATCATCGGACCACGCCAAATTGTAGGAGTATCGGTTGGAAGTAGAAAACCAATTGACATACACTTGATACCATAATTTTCTAATGGAACAAATTTCTTTTCTTTATTTGATATTGGTTTTCCTGAAATGCCCATCATCTTTGGAATGCTTGGTCCATAAATATCTGCATCCAAAAGCACTACAGACTTTCCTAAAGCACTTAGTGCTATTGCTGTATTAACTGCTACTGTTGATTTACCAACGCCACCCTTACCACTAGCTATTGCAATAATATTTTTAACTTCTAATTCGTATTTATTATTTCTAGGATCTTGATTTCCTTTTTCTGCAGCTTTTCTTTCTGCTGTTAAAACTACATTTGCAGATAAAACATTTTCAACAGAAGAAATCTTATTTTCTAATTCTTCTTTTACTTTTTCATATTTACTTATATCATCTGGATTGATATTTATTGAGAGGTTTGCGTGCCCATTTTTAATGACAAGATTGATCTCCTCGCCTAACATAAAGGGTTTTTTAGATATAGGATTTAAATAATTCTCTAATATCTCAATAATTTTACTTTTAATTTGATTATCCATTTCATTAATATATACAACAAAATATAGTATTTTAAAGTTCTTGATTTTAATGTTATGAGCACTACTTATATTTAGGGATAATATTAATATGGATAATAGCGATAATCCTTGGGGATCGGGAAATAACAACGGGAATCCTTGGGACAAAGGTTCTTCAAACCGTGATTTTGAAGATACAATAAAAAAAGCAAAGGACCGCTTCGATAGATTCAAGATCGGTAGTCCTAAAAATCTCTCTATGCTGATCATTGCCGGTATCATATTTTGGATTGCTACAGGCTTTTATAGGGTCGAGCCAGACGAACAAGGTATAGAGCTACTGTTTGGAAAATGGAACGGTTCTACGACTGCACCTGGATTACATTACTTCTTTCCATCACCAATCGGAAAGACCATTACCCCTAAAGTAGAAGCAATAAGAAAAATTAATATAGGATACAGAACTGCATCAGATTTTGGTCAATCATCAAACGCTGTAAGAGACGTAATAGAAGAAAGTTTAATGTTAACTGGTGATCAAAATATAGCAGATGTTGACTTTACAGTTTTGTATAAAATTAAAGATGCAGGAAATTTTTTATTTAAAATTAGAAATCCTGAAGAGACTGTTAAATCAATGGCGGAGAGCGTTATGAGAGAAGTTGTTGGCCAAAAGCAACTCCAATATCTTTTAACCCAAGGAAGACAAGAAGTTGAACAAGTTGCAAGAATTAAACTTCAAGATATTATGGATGAATATGAAAGCGGAATTTTGATTCAAAATGTCCAGCTTCAAAAAGTTGATCCACCTGATCAGGTTATAGATGCTTTTGATGAAGTCCAAAGAGCACGTCAGGATAAAACAAGATTACAGAATGAAGCAGAAGCATATCTTAATAAAATAGTTCCAAACGCAAGAGGTGAGGCAGCAAAAATTGTTGAAGAAGCTACAGCTTACAAAGAACAGGTCGTAAAACAGGCTCAAGGTGTCGCTAGAAATTTTATGGACGTTTACGAAAGTTATAAAGGAACACAAGATGTTACAAAAAGAAGAATTTATTTAGAAACTCTTAGAGAAGTGTTAGAGGGCCCTAATAAAATTATTCTTGATTACTCAGGAGATGGACAGGGAGTAGTTCCTTACTTACCGTTAAATGAACTAAAAAAGAATGGAAATAACTAATGAAGATGTCTAGAAACTTTATAATCATATCTATTTTATTAATATTATTTTTTACCTTTTCAGGGATAGTGTTTATAGTAAATCAAACGCAACAAGCTATAGTGCTACAATTTGGCGAGCCAAGGCAGGTAATTACAGAACCAGGACTGCAATTTAAAATTCCGTTCATAAATGATGTTGAGTACTTTGAAACTAGAGTTTTAAATTTAGATCCACAACCAGAAGAGATGATCCTATCTGATCAAAAAAGAATTATAGTTGATTCTTTTGCAAGATATGTAATTTTAGATCCCTTAAAATTCTTTCAAACAGTTAGAAATGTTACAACTTTTGAAGATAGATTTGGGAGAATATTAAATGCTTCTGTTAGAGGTGTTATTGCAAAATATCCCTTAAATTCTCTTCTAAGCGAAGAAAGAAAATCAATTATGCAGTTAATTAAAGAACAAGTTGTTGCAAATGAAAATAATTTTGGCATATCAATAATTGACATAAGAATTGGAAGAACCGACCTTACAGAAGAAGTATCTAATAATGTATTTCAAAGAATGAGATCAGAAAGAGAAAAAGAAGCAAATTTATTAAGAGCGGAAGGTTCAGAAATATCTAAAGAAATTATGGCATCCGCAGATAGGCAAAAAACTATAATATTAGCTGAAGCTGAAAGAACTTCTTCTATTTTAAGAGGTGAGGGTGATGCTGAAAAAAATAGGTTATTGGGAGATGCATACAATACAGATAAAGATTTTTTTGATTTTTTAAGAACTATGCAGGCATGCAGAGATACCTTTGGAGGCACTGAAATGTCTATGGTAATAGCGCCAGGTGAGGTATGCGAAAAATTCTTTGGAGAGTTGGATAAGGATAATAATTAGCTAAATATGCTAAAATTATTAATTTTAGGTATCGGTTTTATGCTTTTGATTGAAGGCGCCCTGTACGGACTTTTTCCAAAAAAAATGAAAAAAATGATGCAGATAATGATCAATTTGAGTGATAAGCAAATTAAAAACATTTCATTACCTTTTTGTCTCATTGGTTTTTGTCTTATTTATTTCACAGTTAGAGAATAATTATTAATATAAATTATGAAAAAATTTTCATTAATAGTTTTACTTATTATCCTAAAGACAAATATTATTTTTTCAAAACCTGTTCCCGAAAGTTTTGCAAATATTATTGATCCCCTAATGGAATCTGTTGTAAGCATAGCTTCAACAACAATAGTTGAAGAAAGAGAACAAAATTTTCCTCAATTTCCTGAAGGCTCTCCTTTTGAAGAATTTTTTAAAGAATACTTCGAGGAACAACAACGAAACAAGCCTTCAAACAAAAGACCGCTTATTGGCCTAGGGTCAGGATTTATAATTGATAATACAGGGATAGTTGTAACTAATAACCATGTTATTGATGAAGCTGATGAAATTACCGTCATAATGGAAAACAATGAAGAATTTCCCGCCACCATTATAGGAAGGGATCCAAGGGCGGACATTGCCGTAATAAAATTTGATCCAAAAGATAAAATCTTAAAATCAGTTAATTGGGGAGATTCAGATTCAGCAAGAGTAGGTGACTGGGCCATAGCAATAGGAAACCCATTGGGTTTTGGTGGATCTGTGACGGCAGGGATAATTTCAGCTATAGCTAGAGACATTGGAGGAGGACCTTACGTAAAATTTATTCAAACGGATGCTTCAATTAATAGGGGAAATTCTGGAGGACCTTTATTTAATGTAAAAGGTGAAGTTATAGGAATTAATAGTGCAATAGTTTCTCAAACTGGGGGCAGCATAGGTTTGGGTTTTGCAATCCCATCCAATAGTGCAAGAAAAATTGTTTCTCAATTAAGAGAGTTTGGAAAGACAAAAAGAGGATGGCTAGGTGTTCAGATTCAGGGAGTAACTGATGAAATTGCTGAGAGCTTAGATCTTAGCAATAATAAGGGTGCATTTGTTGCAAGTGTTTTAGATGACAGCCCTGCCTTTAAGTCAGGTATAGAAGCAGGAGATGTAATTAAAAAATTTAATAATGTAGAAATTAATACATACAGAGACCTTCCTAGAATTGTTGCGGAAACAGATGTTGGCACAACGGTAAATGTAGAAATTTGGAGAAAAAATGAATTAATAACTATTTCTGTCAAGTTAGGAGAGCTTGAAGAAAATACCTATACTTCTGAAAATATAGAAACTGAAGAAAGTCCCGGGACTAAAATTGAGAGTTTAGGATTTGAAATCAGAGATTTAAACAAAAAAGATTTTGAAAAATATCAACTTGCCCCAGAAGAAAAAGGCATTTTAGTTACCGAAGTATACAATCAAGATTCAAATATTTTGGTCGGGGATATTATTACTGAGATTAATAGAAATGTAGTCCTTAACGTTGAAGAACTAAAAGAAGAAGTAATTAATATTAGAAAAACAGGAAGAACCTCTGTATTATTAAGAGTTATTAGAGAGGGTAAAAGTATATGGTTAACTTTAAAATTTTTAGATAACTAATTGCAAAAAAAAAAAAAATAGTAATAATTTCAGGACCAACCTCAACTGGAAAATCTTTTCTCGCATTATTTTTAGCTAAATTAATTGATGGTGAAATAATCAATGCAGATAGTATGCAGGTTTATGAAGAACTTAAAGTAATTACTTCAAGACCCCCTAAAGAATATACCAATGATGTTAGGCACCATCTTTATGGTTTCCTACCAGGAGATTTTAGATATAATGTTTATGATTGGTGTGTAGACTGTAAAAAAATTATTAAAGATATTTTAAAAAAAGAAAAGACCCCGATAATTGTTGGTGGTACAGGTCTGTATATATCTACCTTGATTAATGGAATTTATGATATCCCTAAAATTCCCGAAAAGGTAAAAAATGAAAGTTCTGCAAAACTTAAATCACAAGGATGGGAAAAGTTTTATAAAGATATTTTAAAATTTGATTCTAAATCATGCAAAAAAATAAAAAATAATGATTCTCAAAGAATAAAAAGAATATGGGAAGTCTATAATTATACAAAGATACCCCTAAGCCAATGGCAAGAAAAACCAAATGTCACATTTTTAGATCAATTTAATTATGAGATGATACTTGTTATGCCTAAAAGAGATGAGATTTATATTAAGTGCAGGGATAGATTTTACAATATGATCAATGAAGGTGCGATAGATGAAGTCACGACTTTAAGAGATAAGCGTTATAATTTAACTATGCCAATTATGAAGGCCCACGGTGTTCCCGAAATTATTGAATATCTTGATGGAAAAATCAGTTTAGATGAGGCTATAGATCACGCGATCAAATCAACCCGAAACTACGTTAAAAGACAGTTTACATGGTGGAGGGGGTTAAAAATCGAGCCATATTATGTTTTTGATGATTTTCCTATGAATATTGATTTAAATAGTATTAAAATATTGAAAAAATTAACTAATTGATTGATTTATTTAGAGTGTAAGCCTATTTAACCACATTCAAATAATAAAATGTCTAAAGAATTAACTGGTTCGGAAATAGTATTAAAAACTCTTCAGGATAATGGAGTTGAGGTCATATTTGGTTATCCCGGGGGCGCAGTTCTTCCAATTTATGATACACTTTTTGGACAAAATTCAATTCGTCATATTCTAGTTCGTCAAGAAGCAGGAGCAGTTCACGCTGCTGAAGGATATTCAAGATCCTCTGGTAAAGTTGGCGTAGTATTGGTAACTTCTGGACCTGGGGCTACAAACATTGTTACAGGTCTTACAGATGCTCTTATGGATAGTATTCCATTAGTCTGTATAACTGGACAAGTTCCAACTCATTTAATAGGAAGTGATGCATTTCAGGAATGTGACACAACGGGAATTACACGTCCATGCACTAAACATAATTATTTAGTTAAAGATGTAAATAAACTATCATCTACAATTCATGAGGCTTTTAAAATTGCAAAAAATGGAAGACCTGGACCAGTAGTCGTTGATATTCCAAAAGACATACAATTTGCTAAGGGAAATTATGAAAGTTTAGAAGATAGTAAAATAAAAAATCACAGGGTTTATAAACCTCAGATGACTGGAGATGAAAAAAAGATTGAAGAAGCATTACATGCTATCGCTTCAGCAAAAAAACCCATTTTTTATGTAGGTGGAGGATGCATAAATTCAGGATCATCAACATCAGAATTATTATTAAAGTTTATAAGATTAACAGGATTTCCAGTTACTATGACTTTAATGGGCCTTGGGGCGTTTCCAGCCGGCGATAAACAATCTCTTGGAATGCTAGGAATGCACGGTATGTATGAATCAAATCTTGCAATGCATGACTGTGATGTAATGATTAATTTAGGGGCAAGATTTGATGATAGAGTTACAGGTAGACTTGATGCTTTCTCTCCGAACTCGATAAAAATACATATCGATATAGATTCTAGCAGTATAAATAAAAATGTTAAGGTGGATATTCCCATTATAGGCGATATGGAAACAGTTTTAAAACAAATGTTAAAAATATGGAAAAATAAAAATTTATCTGTCAATAAGATTTCAATTGATGATTGGTGGAAAAAAATCGAAAAATGGAAAGAAATTGATTGTCTTAAATACACTCTTTCAGATGAAATTATTAAACCACAATACGCAATTGAAAGACTGTACGAACTAACTCGGGATAGAGATACTATTATTACAACTGAAGTTGGGCAACATCAAATGTGGGCTGCACAATTCTATAAATTTGAAAAACCAAAAAAATGGCTTACCTCTGGAGGATTAGGGACTATGGGATATGGATTTCCTGCTGCAATAGGTGCTCAAGTTGCTAATCCGGAAAGTTTAGTTGTTGATATTGCTGGAGAATCTTCAGTGCTAATGAACATTCAAGAAATGAGTACGGCAGTACAACATAAGTTGCCCGTAAAGATTTTTATTATCAATAATGAATATATGGGAATGGTAAGGCAGTGGCAGGAACTGTTGCATGAAGGCCGTTATTCTGAAAGTTATATGGACAGCCTTCCAGATTTTGTTAAGTTGGCTGAGAGTTTTGGAGCTGTTGGGTTAAGAGCAACAAAACCTAAAGAAGTTGATGATGTGATTAAAGAGATGATTAGCACAGATAGAACTGTAATAGCAGATATTGTTGTAGACAAGAATGAGAATTGCTTCCCAATGATTCAAAGTGGATCTGCACATAATGAAATGGTTTTGAACAAGAATCAAAAACAGGATGAGGATTCGGCAAAGAAAGGTAAAATTTTAGTATAATGAATACAAATAAATCAGTTTATGATGCGCCAAAACAAGTTAGCAAAAGTGAAAGACATATATTAACAATTTTAGTTGATAACGAACCAGGGGTTTTGGCAAGAGTTGTAGGAATGTTTTCAGGTAGAGGATATAATATTGAAAGTCTAAATGTTGCTGAGGTAAGTTTAAACGAACATTTATCAAGAATTACCATTGTTACAGAGGGAACTAAGGAAATTATTGATCAAATATGCAATCAGCTAATGAGAATCGTTCCTGTTCATAGCGTAAATGATTTAACTGAGGAGGGAAGCTCAGTAGAGGCAGAAGTTGCTCTAGTTTTAATAATTGATGAAAGTAGCGCAAAAAAAGAAATATTTCGTATATGTGATATATATAGAGCAAGAAAAATAGAAAATGAGAATGACAATATAATTTTTGAGATAGCTGGAACCTCTGAGAGAATAAATTCTTTTATTAAAGATATTTCAGAAGTAGGAAAAATAGAGATAGTTAGAAGTGGCCCAGTTGCAATCTCTTCAAAAATTACAAAAAAGGATGAGGAGTAATAAATGAGGATATACTATGATAGAGACGCAGATATTAATTTAATTAAAAATAAAAAAATTGTAATTGTAGGTTACGGAAGTCAGGGACACGCACATGCAATAAATTTAAAAGATAGTGGCATTGAAAATGTCGTTGTAGCTTTGAGAGAAGGTTCGACAAGTATAAAAAAAGCAGAAAATGCAGGATTCAAGGTTATGAACCCATCTGATGCATCAGCTTGGGCCGATATAGTTATGATGCTAACACCAGATGAGTTGCAAGCTGAAATATTTGATAATCATATAAAGCCTAATCTAAAAAGTGGTTCAGTAATTGCTTTTGCTCACGGTCTTAATATTCATTTTAACTTAATAAAACCAGCTTCAGATATAGATGTTATAATGGTTGCGCCAAAGGGCCCTGGGCATACCGTAAGATCTGAATACGTACGTGGTGCAGGTGTCCCATGTTTGGTTGCAATCAACAATGATTCATCAGGAAATGCTTTAGATATTGGATTAGCGTATGCATCTGCAATAGGGGGCGGAAAAGCTGGAATTATTGAAACTTCATTTAAAGAAGAATGCGAGACAGATCTTTTTGGAGAACAGTCAGTTTTATGTGGTGGACTAACACATTTAATTCTAGCAGGTTATGAGACTTTGGTTGAAGCAGGATATGCTCCAGAAATGGCATATTTTGAGTGTCTGCATGAAGTTAAATTAATCGTTGATCTTCTTTATGAGGGTGGTATGGCAAATATGAGATATTCAATTTCTAATACCGCAGAATACGGAGATTATTCAAGGGGACCAAGGTTAATAAATAAAGAAACGAAAAAAGAAATGAAAAAGATACTAGAAGAAATACAATCAGGTCAGTTTGCTAAAGAATGGGTATTAGAGCACAAAAGCGGGCAAACAAAGTTTAAAACTATGAGAAAAAATTATGCTGAACACCCGATTGAACAGGTAGGGGAAAAACTTAGAACTCTTATGCCGTGGATTGCGGAAGGTAAGTTAGTTGATAAATCTAAGAATTAATATAAAAAAATATTATATTGAAGTATTTTTAGATATAACCAGATTTTATAAATGAGCGAAAAAATATATATTTTTGATACAACACTTAGAGATGGGGAGCAGTCTCCAGGAGCCTCTATGAACATTGAGGAAAAAATTCAAATTGCAGAATATTTAGACGAATTAAAAGTTGATATAATTGAAGCAGGCTTTCCAATTGCTTCAAATGGTGACTTTGAGGCAGTTTCCGAGATTAGCAAAAAAATTAAAAATTCGACAATTGCGGGACTAGCAAGAGCAAAAATAGGTGATATTGATCGCGCATGGGATTCTATTAAAAAAGCAAAATCTCCAAGAATTCATACTTTTATTGCTACAAGTCCAATTCATATGAAATATAAGCTTAATAAGACCCAGGAAGAAGTATTGGAATTGATAAAAAAAACAGTTAGCCATGCTAGAAATTTATGTCCTGAAGTTGAATGGAGTTGCGAAGATGGAGGCAGGTCAGATATTGAATTCTTATATAGAACGATAGAATTGGCTATTAAATCTGGGGCAACAATAATTAACATACCTGACACTGTTGGTTATACATTTCCTATTGAATACGGAGAAATTTTTAAAAAAGTTAAACATAATGTACCAAATATTGATAAAGCAATACTTTCTACACATACTCACAATGATTTAGGATTAGCGGTTGCTAATAGTTTGTCAGCAATTAAAGAAGGAGCAAGGCAAGTTGAATGTACAATAAATGGTCTTGGTGAGAGGGCAGGAAATGCTGCTCTGGAAGAAATAGTTATGTCTTTAAAGGTTAGAAAAGATCTTATGCCTTTTCATACAGACATACAAACTGAATCGATAATCAAAACTTCTAGACTTGTATCAGCGATAACAGGATTTACTGTTCAACCCAACAAGGCAATAGTTGGAACAAACGCATTTGCGCATGAAGCAGGAATACATCAGGATGGAATGCTAAAACATTCTGGAACATATGAAATTATGACCCCTGAAGAGGTAGGATTAAATAAATCTAAACTTGTTATGGGTAAACACTCTGGAAAACACGCATTTAATGAAAAATTGAAAGAGTTAGGTTATGAAATCGGCGACAATTCACTTATGGAAATATTCGGTAGATTTAAGGATCTAGCAGACAAAAAAAAGGAAATATTTGATGAAGATATAATAGCTCTTATAGATGATCAGGTTTTTAGAGTTAATCAAACTATTAAATTTGTTTCATTAAATGTAAATGCCGGTTCAGTTAAACGTCACGAAGCAAAATTAGTTTTAGAAGTTGAAGGAAAAAAACAAGAGTCTTCATCAACTGGAGATGGTCCTGTAGACGCAACATTTAATGCAATAAAAAATATAATTAATCACGGCGCAAAATTAAAACTTTATCAAATAGAGGCAATTACTGCTGGAACAGATGCACAGGGAGCGGTCACCATAAGACTTGAAGAAGACGGAAAAACAGTTCAATCAAAGGGCTCAGACACTGATATTGTTGTTGCTTCAGCGAAAGCTTACATAAATGCATTAAATAAACTACTTGTAAAAAGGACAAAGGAAGCTCCTGATTATTTAGAAAGAAAGGATATAAAAGGAGTATAGAGATGGTTATAGAAAAAGTTTTTGGTTACTTTTCAAGAGATATGGCAATCGATTTAGGTACTGCTAACACACTAGTATATGTTAAAGGTGAGGGCGTTGTTTTAAATGAACCCTCAGTAGTAGCTTTAAGTGAAATATCTGGAAAAAAACAAGTCTTAGCGGTAGGTGATGAGGCTAAAAGAATGTTAGGAAAAACTCCAGGAAAAATAAGAGCAATTCGGCCACTTAAGGACGGTGTAATTGCGGATTTTGAAGTTGCCGAACAAATGATTAAGCATTTTATTAGAAAAATACATAATAGAAAAAGTTTTTCTAACCCTCAGGTAATTGTGTGTGTGCCATCTGGAGCTACAAATGTTGAAAGAAGGGCAATAAGAGAATCAGCGGATGCTGCTGGGGCAAGAAGAGTATACTTAATTGAAGAGCCAGTTGCAGCAGCAATAGGAGCTGGTCTTCCAGTTGGGGATGCTACGGGATCAATGATTGTTGACATTGGAGGAGGAACTACTGAAGTAGCGATATTGTCGTTAGGCGGAGTAGTCTTATCAACTTCTGTGAAGTCTGCAGGAGATAAATTTGATGAATCAATTATGGAATATATGAGAATGTATCACAAGCTTGCGGTTGGAGAAGCTACGGCAGAAAGAATGAAAAAGGAAATAGGTTCTGCTTGTCCCCCAGAAGATGGAAACGGTGAAACTATGTACGTAAAAGGTAGAGATTTAGTGAATGGCTTGCCTAAGGAAATAGCTATAAATCAAAGACAAATCGCCGATGCATTAGCCGAACCGGTGGCGCAAATAATTGATACAATCAAGAAAGCATTAGAACAAACCCCAGCAGAGCTTGCCGCAGATATTGTTGAAAGAGGCATTATGCTTACAGGTGGGGGATCTTTATTGGGAAATTTAGATGCAGTTTTAAGAAGAGCTACAAGTTTACCAGTATCTATTGCGGAAGATCCGTTACTTTGTGTAGTTATAGGTACAGGAAAAGCGCTTGAGGAAAAAGCTAAATTAAGTGAATTATTCTACACCGAATAAAAAATATGGAAGTTATAAAAAATAAAAATAAACTTTTTTCCAAGTCAAAAAATTTAAATACATTTATATCACCGGTTATTTTTTTAATAGTTTTTCTTTTAGTTTTTATTAATAAAACAGATTTAAATATGATCTCTAAGATTCGAGGTTTAAGTTTAGATATTATCACTCCAATTTCATCAATTGTTGCATTTCCCATAAATAAAACTTCAGAATTTATAAATTATGCATATCATATTAAAAATTTATCTTTGGAGAATGATCGTTTAAAGATCGAGAATAAAAGGCTTTTAAGATGGAAAACTTTGTCTACACGTTTAATTGATGAAAATGAAGCATATAAACAATTATTAAATGTTCAGGATAAAAATCTTCAACTACAACAAACTGTTAGAATTTTGACACAGCCATCAGGTAGTTTTATAAACTCAATTCAGTTAAATGCGGGGAAAAATAAAGATATTAAAATTAATTCAAGTGTAATTAACGAAAGAGGTCTTGTGGGCAGAATAATTGAAGTTGGAAATTTTTCGTCAAAAGTGTTGTTAATAAATGATATGAATTCAAACATACCGGTAAAAGTATTTAATACTGATATCAATGCTATTATTACTGGAAATTCAGATCAAAAATTTTTAAAATTAAAGTTTATTAAAGAAAATAAAAATCTTAAATTAGGTCAAGTACTTGTAACAAATGGAAATGCTGGAATTTTTCCGAGAAATATTTTAGTTGGAAAGGTATATAAAATAGACAAAAACGGAACTTACATTCTTCCATTTGTAAATCTAAGAAAATTAAATTTTGTTCAAGTAGTTTCAAAAAAAAATAATTAAATGAAATATAGTATTTCTAATTTATTTAGAAATTACTTACATTTGATAATATTATTCTTTTTATTGGTACTCATAGCAAGTCCAAGTTATTTTATTTATTTAAATATTATATTATTAGTGACACTCCATAATATAATTGTTTTTTTCGCAGTTTATAGAATTAGAAATTTAAATTATTTAATAATTTTTGTAATTGCTTTTGTCCTTGACCTTGTTTTAATAAATAATTTTGGTCCTCATTTAATTATACTTTTATTATCATTACTTGTAATTAATTATACTAGAAATTTTTTAATAAATATGTATCCAGTGATTATTATATTAGTAAATTTTTTTATAGTTTCTTTAATTATACTTTTAGAAAAAATTACAGCATTATATCTTTACAATATTCCTATTAATGTTGATATTACAGTTAAAACTTATATAATTCTTTTTGTAGTGTATTATCCTACTAATATTTTACTTAATATATTGTTTAGGAAAAAATAATGTTTTTTTCTGAAAAAAAAAATCAATTTAAAACATTTTCAAGAAGATCCTTCTTTTTATTGATTATTAAACTTATCCTTTTCTTTTTTGTTGGATTAAGATTATTTAACATACAGATTACTCAATCTGAAAAATATAGAACTCTATCCAAGAATAATAGGATTAGTTTAAAAATTATTTTTCCTAAAAGAGGAAAAATTACAGATAGAAATAATAATACAGTGGCAAAAAACTATGACTCTTATGAGTTGTATGTAATACCTGAAGAAGTTGAAAATTTAGAATCAGTATTATTGAAGCTGAACAAAATAGTTAATATTCCATTTTCAAAAAGAAAAAAAATTATATTGTTATCAAGACAGGTTAAAAAATTTGAAATGATAAAGATTTTAGATAATCTGAGCTGGAAACATTTAGAACAAATTGAAGCTAATATGATTGATTTTCCAGGAATTCACTTATTGTTATCAAGTAAAAGAAAATATCCCTTTGGGGAAAACTTTTCTCATATATTGGGCTACGTTAGCAAACCCAACAAAGATGAACTTTCTTTACCATATATAAGTTCTATGCCTTCACTGGAAATAGGAAAATCTGGAGTTGAAAAACATTTTAATCAATTATTAATTGGAAAAGCTGGAAAAAGAGAGGTTGAGGTAAATTCTATTGGAAGAGAAATTCGAGAAATATCAAAAACCGAAAGTATTGAAGGAGGAACGTTAAGCTTATCTATAGATTTGCGACTTCAAAGATATGTTTATGAAATTTTAAAAGAACACAGAAGCGGCTCTATAGTTGTGATGAAAGTTTCAACAGGAGAAATATTATCTATGACATCAGTACCAAGTTTTGATCCTAACAAAATAATAACAATACCTAACAAAAAATATTGGGATACAATATTAAAAAATGAATTATCACCTTTAACAAACAGAGCCGTGCAAGGTTTGTATGCACCTGGTTCAACTTTTAAAATGGTAGTAGCAATTGCTGCTTTGGAGAAAAACATTATTAATTCTAATTTTTTTGTTATATGTGAGGGAAAAATTGAATTTGGAGATAAAATTTATCACTGCTGGAAAACTAAAGGGCACGGTAAGGTTGATCTTACAAAGGGAATTGTTGAATCATGTGATTGTTTTTTTTATGAACTAGCTAAAAAAATTGGAATAGATAATATTTCAATTATGGCAAAAGAATTTGGTTTGGGGGATCTTACTGGAATTGAAGTACCTTCTGAGAAAAATGGTATAGTTCCTAACAAAAGATGGAAAAAACAGCAATTAAATGAAAATTGGTATGCTGGCGAGACTTTAATAACAGGAATAGGCCAGGGGTATATATTAGCAACCCCACTTCAGTTAGCAAATATGGCTGCAATTATAGCTAATAAAGGAAAGTTAATAAAACCAACTTTAATTAAATCAAAAATATCTAATGATATATCAGGTACGCCTAATAAATTAAATATAAGCAAAGATAATTTTTCAAAAATTAATATAGCTATGGAGAAAGTGGTAAATAATGCAAGTGGAACGGCATTTAGAAGTAGAAGCAATAAAAATGATTATACTTTTGCAGGTAAAACGGGAACTTCTCAGGTTAAAAGAATTACAATAGAAGAAAGAGAACAAGAGGATTTTAGAAAGAAAGAAATTGAATGGAAAAATAAAGATCATTCTTTATTTGTTGGATATATGCCTGTAAATAATCCTCAATATGCAGCCAGTGTTGTAATTGAACACGGGGGGTCTGGCGCATCTGTTGCCGCTCCAATTGCTAAGAAAATATTTGATAAACTCTATAAGTTAGGAATTTGATTGATTCAAAAAATTTATAAAATTAATTGGTTATTCATATTCATTGTTATAATTTTAGCATCTATAGGCTTTATTGCTTTATATTCTGCAGCAGATTCAAATTTTGAACCCTGGGCAAGGAAACAGATTATTAGATTTTGTGTTTTTTTCTTTTTATTATTTTTTATAGCATTGGTTGATATTCGTGTTTGGTATAAATATTGTTATCATATATTTATTCTTTCACTTTTACTTTTGTTATCAGTTGAAATTATAGGTACTTTTGGATTTGGCGCAAAGAGATGGATAAAGTTTTTTGGTTTAAGTATTCAACCATCTGAATTAATTAAAGTAGGTCTAATTTTATTTTTAGCAAGATATTATCACGATTTAAGATTCCAAAGTATTGGCAGATTTAGATTTTTATTATTACCCGTCTTAGTTATATCTTTTCCATTTCTTTTAATTTTAATACAGCCTGACTTGGGAACTGCAATAGTTTATCTATTTCTGGGAGTAATAATGATGTTTTTAGCAGGAGTGAGGTTATGGAAATTTATCCTAAGCTCTATTGCAGGCTTATCGCTTATTCCACTTATTTGGAACTATATGCTTCACGACTATCAAAAAAGAAGATTAATCTCTTTTATTGATCCAGAATCTGATCCGTTAGGTACAGGCTATCACTTAATTCAATCAAAAATAGCTCTTGGATCAGGAGGCATTTTTGGCAAAGGTTTTTTAAAAGGTTCACAATCATATTTAGATTTTCTACCTGAAAAACAGACAGATTTTATTTTTACAATGATTGGAGAAGAATTCGGCTTTTTAGGCACAATATTTATTATTATTTTATATATGCTAATGATCTGTATTTGTTTCTACATAGCCTTTAGGTCATTTTCTAATTTTGGCAGATTAGTTTCCTTAGGGGTTGCAACTAATTTATTTATAAATATTTTCTTTAATACATCAATGGTTACTGGATTGATGCCAGTAGTAGGAATTCCATTGCCATTACTTTCTTATGGTGGTAGCGCTATGCTTTCTGTAATGATATCTTTTGGATTTTTGCTTAATATATCTGCACATTCAGGACAAAAAAATTTAGAATATGATTAAAATTGAATCTGTATATAAAAATTTTGGAGGCGTGAGGGCAGTTGAAAACGTTATATTTGAAATTAAAACCGGATCTATTACAGGACTTATTGGCCCGAATGGAGCAGGTAAAACTACATTATTTAATATCATAGCTGGAAATATTAAACCGACTGACGGAAAGGTTTTTTTAGATGGAAAAGATATTACGGGCATACCCTCTCACTTACTTTTTAATATGGGCCTTCTGAGAACTTTTCAGATTGCACACGAGTTTTCATCTCTAACAGTTTTGGAAAACTTGATGATGGTGCCATCTTTACAAATTGGTGAAAAATTAATTAATGCTTGGATAAGACCCAAAGCTGTCAAATTGCAAGAAAAAGAAATAAGGAATAAAGCAGTTGAAGTTATTGATTTTCTTAAATTAAGTCATTTAACTCAAGAACTAGCAGGCAATCTTTCAGGGGGGCAGAAAAAACTTCTTGAATTGGGAAGAACAATGATGGTTGATGCAAAGATAGTTTTACTTGACGAGGTAGGAGCTGGAGTTAACAAAACTTTATTAAATGATGTTATTAGTGCTATTTTAAGACTAAATAAAGAGAGAGGTTATACTTTCTGTATGATCGAACATGATATGGATTTAATTAGTCGATTATGTGATCCGGTTATTGTTATGGCAGAAGGCTCTGTTTTAGCTCAAGGAACTGCAGATGAAATTAAATCAAATGAAGAAGTTATTGAAGCTTACTTAGGAAAGGGTTCAAAAAAATAATTTATTAGTATGACTTATTTAAGTGGAAAAGATATGACAGCTGGATATGGTGGCGCAGACATAATTAGCAATTGTTCAATTGAGGTAAGTAAGGGTGAAATTGCGGTAATAGTTGGACCTAATGGGGCTGGAAAATCTACCGTTATGAAGGCGATTTTAGGTATGATCAAATTGAAAACAGGAAAAATAATTCTTGATGGAAATAATATTACTAAAGAATCGCCCCAACTTAGAGTTAGAAGAGGAATGGCGTTTGTTCCTCAGAATAAAAATGTATTTACTGGAATGACAGTCCAAGAAAATCTTGAAATGGGAGCGCATTTACGTGAGGATGATATTAAGGAAACTCTTAATCAAATATATGAACTTTTTCCAGTTCTAAAAGAAAAAAAATTACAACTAGCAGGTGAACTTTCTGGAGGGCAGAGACAACAAGTTGCTGTAGGACGTGCTATGATGACAAAACCAAGTGCCTTGATGCTCGATGAGCCTACTGCTGGAGTTTCACCAATAGTTATGGATGAATTATTTGAAAGAATCATTGAAATAAAAAATACCGGAGTTGCAATTTTAATAGTTGAACAAAATGCCAGACAAGCACTCGCAATAGCAGATCAAGGTTTTGTTTTAGTTAATGGTCAAAATAAAATTTCAGGTACGGGATCAAGTTTGCTTTCTAATAATGAAGTGAGAAGGTCTTTTTTAGGAGGTTAGTTTGCAATGACATACTTAATTGATGTGATAAATGCTTTAGCGTTATTATCTAATTTTGTTATTATTCCAGCAATTGCATATGGTTCGCAATTGGCGCTAGGCGCACTAGGGATAACCCTTGTATTTGGCATATTACGCTTTGCAAATTTTTCTCATGGCGACCTTATGGCTTTTGGAACAATGATCACAATTCTTATAACATGGCTATTTCAGTCTTATGGACTTACTTTAGGTGTGTTTCCAACTGCATTAATAGCCTTGCCATTTGCAATAATTATAACCGCGCTTTTTTGTGTTTTAATTGAGAAAACTGTATATAGATTTTATAGGTTACAAAAAAGCCCACCAGTTATCTTACTTATAGCTTCTATTGGTGTAATGTTTATTATTAATGCCATTGTACGTGTTACGATAGGCCCAAATGATAGAAGATTTTTTGATGGAGAAAAGTTTATTATAAAGGCCGGTCAATTCAAAGAAATTACAGGTCTTAATGAAGGTATAGCCATAAAATCAACCCAAGTTTTAACATTAATAGTTACAATCATTACTTTATTATTACTTTTTTGGTTTTTGCAAAAAACTAGAACAGGTAAATCAATGAGGGCATTCTCAGACAACGAAGATTTGGCCTTACTATCAGGCGTTAATCCTGACAAAATTGTTTTAATTACATGGATACTTGCAGCAGCATTAGCAACAATAGCAGGTACATTATATGGTCTTGATAAAAGTTTTAAACCTTTTACATACTTTATGATTCTATTGCCTATATTTGCCTCTGCAATAGTTGGCGGTATTGGAAGCCCAATAGGGGCAGTTGTAGGCGGTTATGTAATTGCGTTTTCAGAAATAACACTAACATACGCATATAAGAAATTTTTTATATATTTATTGCCAGAAAATCTTTCACCGACTGGTATGGTCCAGCTACTTTCTACAGATTATAAATTTGCTATATCTTTTATAATACTCGTTGTTGTTTTAGTACTCCGTCCTTCTGGAATTTTTAGAGGAAAAACTTTATGAGCGATTCCTTTAAATCAACTTTAGCTTTTACAATAATGGCACTTCTTTTATTTGCAGTGGGTATTTTTCAATCGTGGTCACTATCTCTTACAATATTAAATCTTTGTTTAATATCTGCAATTATGTCCCTAGGAGTCAATATCCAGTGGGGGTACGCTGGATTAATAAATATTGGAATTATGGGCTTTGCAGCACTAGGAGGTTTAGCTGCAGTAATAGTATCACAATCTCCTGTAGTAGAAGCATGGCAAGTAGGAGGTTTTGGAATGATTGTAAGTTTTTTCATAATAGTTTTTGGAGTATTAATTATAATTGTCATTAGAAAAAAAATTCATACAATAATGCTAAAACGTTTTTTTATTTTTTTAGTAATTATATTGATGATGATACTTTTAAACAAATTCTATCATCCTGCAGTTTCTGCAATCGAGTCAGTGAACCCAGCAAAGACTGGTTTTTTAGGAGGACTAGGTATGCCAATAATTATATCTTGGTTTATAGGCGGATTATTAGCAGCCGGGGTTGCATGGGTAATTGGAAAAGTTACTTTAAGTCTCCGTTCAGATTATTTAGCAATAGCTACATTAGGTATTTCTGAAATAATAATAGCAATATTAAAACACGAAGATTGGTTGGCTAGAGGTGTAAAAAATGTTACTGGACTGCCACGTCCCGTACCCTACGAAGTTAATCTTCAAAATACGGAATGGTTTATTAATCTTGTAGAGAAAATAAACATCAAAAGTCTTGATAGAATAATAGATTTATCAGAAAAAAAAGATTTATTAAGAAGTTTAGTTATTGAGAGTTCAAGTATATTTGTTAAATTATGTTATTCAGGATTAATTGTTATTGTATTACTAATAATATTATATTTAAGTAATCGTGCACTGAATTCACCATGGGGACGTATGATGAGGGCTATCAGAGACAACGAAGAAGCTGCAAATGCAATGGGAAAAAATGTTGTAAAACATCATTTAAGAGTGTTTATTTTGGGATCAGCTGTAGTTGGTATAGCTGGAGCTATGCTGACTACTCTTAATGGTCAATTTACCCCGGGAAGTTATCAACCCTTACGGTTTACTTTTTTGATTTGGATAATGGTGATTGTTGGTGGTAGTGGTAATAACTTAGGCGCAGTTTTGGGCGGTTTTTTTATTTGGTTTTTGTGGATTGAGGCCGAACCGATTTCAATCTTTTTTATGAATTTACTTACAAGTGGACTTTCCGAATCAAGTTTTTTAAAATCACATCTTACAGAAAGCGCCCCACATCTTCGTCTATTCATAATGGGATTTGTGTTGCTGCTTACTCTTCGGTTCAGACCCAAGGGACTTCTTCCTGAAAAGGTTAGACGCGTCTAAATAAAAACCCGGTAAAAATTCAACCGGGTAATTATAAAATTATTTTTTTATTATCTAACAGAGGCAGTTACGAATTTACCACCACTAATTTCAAGTTCTTTAAATGAACCTGATGCTTCTCCAACGTCGGTAAACTCAACGTTTGATGCGCCTTCATAGTTAATTTCTCCACCACTAGCTAATATTTCCAAGCCTTTTGCAATCTCCCCTGGTAAGATCTTTGTTCCAGGTGCATTAGCAACTTTTTGAATATTAGCAGCTATAGAAGCTCTGTCAGCAGATCCGCCCGCTTGAATTGCAAGTGCAATTAAAGCACCAGCATCATAAGATTCAGGAGCGTAAGGTCCGGAACCATCTATGCCAGCAGCTGCCGCAATTTCTCCAAACATTTTTGCGCCATCAGATTCTGATCCAGGCATTGATCCAAAAGAAGTACTTAAATCTCCTTGAACATTATCGATTAGCGATTGTCCAATCATACCATCAGATAAAATAAAACGGCTAAAAGAACCAGAGTCGATTGAGCTTTGAATCATTCCTCTACCACCTTGATCAAGATATCCGATTACAACAAGGTCCTCAGCGCCAGATGCAGATAGTGCTCCAACTTCTGCAGAGTAATCACCTTTCCCATCTTCGTGAGCTGCGACCATAGTAACAGTACCACCAAGTGCCTTAAAAGATTCCGCAAACACATCTGCTAAACCTTTACCGTAGTCATTATTGGTGTAAGTGATTGCAACACTTGAAACACCTCTGTCTTTTGTTATAGCAGCTAAAACCTGACCTCCTCGGGCATCCGAAGGTGCAGTACGAAAGAATAAACCATTATCGTTAATAGTTGTAAGTGCTGGTGATGTTGCTGATGGAGATATCATCGAAACACCATTTGGCACTGCAACATTGTTTGCGATAGCAGTTGTAACCCCAGAACAGTCAGCGCCATATATAGCTACTACCTCATCTGAAGTTATCAATCGTTCTGCGGCAGCAGTTGCTGCATCAGCATCAATACATGTTGAATCCGCTCTCATTGGGACAATATAGTTTCCGCCACCAAGCAATTTTCCTGAATCTGAAGCTTCTTTGAAAGCTAACTCTGCAGAATCTGCCATAGTTGGGGTTAAAGATTCAATTGGACCCGTAAATCCAAGAATAACACCAACTCTTATGTTTCCTGCGGAGACAGCTGTTGCAGAAGACAGAATTATTGCAGCAGCAGATAAAAGTTTCATTAAAGTCTTTAATGACATTTTTCCTCCAAATTTTATTAATAAAATATTAGTTATTCTATAGGCTAAAAGACAACAACAGTACAGAAAACAATAAAAAACAGTAAATTGCTTGTTTTTAAAAGCTTTTATTTAAAAAATTTGCTTAATAAGCTATTTACGGGGACATGAAAAGATGTGGAATTATTGGAGCCGGAGCATGGGGAACGGCAATTTCGACAATTATAAGAAGTGAAAAAATTTACATATGGACAAGAAACAAAAATACAAGCAATTTAATAAATAAGAAAAGAATAAGTAAAAATCTTAAAGGTATTAAAATTCCAAAAAATATTGTAGCAACTTCTGATCTAGAAGATTTAAGGGGGTGTGAATATTTTTTTATTGCGACTCCAACTCAACAAACAGCTTCAATAATTAAAAGTCTAAAAAAATATAAAATTAAAAAAAATTTTATTTTATGTAGCAAAGGTATTGAAATTAAAAGCGGAAGATTTTTAAGTGAAATTATTAAAGATATTTTTCCAAAAGCTCGAATAGCAGTTTTATCAGGACCTTCTTTTGCTGACGAGGTAGCAAAAAAAATGCCAACTGCAGTCTTACTTTCTTCCAAAAGTAAAAAATTTTTTGATGAAGTTAGTAAATTAATAAATAATACTTATTTTAGAGTATACTATAGTAATGATATTTTAGGATGTCAGCTTGGAGGAGCAATAAAAAATATATATGCAATTGGCGCAGGCATTGTTAAGGGAATGGGATTGGGAGAAAATGCAAGTAGTGCGTTCATATCAAGGAGCTTTGCTGAAATACTTCGTCTAGGAAAAGTAATTGGTGCTAATGAAAAAACTTTTTTTGGCCTATCTGGTTTAGGTGATTTAGTTTTAACTTGTAATTCAAATAAATCTAGAAACACAAATTTTGGAAGAATATTAACAAAGAATAAAAATATAAAAATATTTAATATTGTTAAAACTCAAAAAACAGTTACGGAAGGATATTATACCTCAAAAGCATTGTTTTATTATTCGAAAAAACATAAACTAGAAATGCCTATATTGAAAAGCATCTATAGAATACTTTATCAAAAAGCGGTAATAGAAAAAGAAATTAAATTAGTTTTAAATAGATCTATAAAAAAAGAATTTTACTAATGTTGAAAAAAAAATCATTAAAACTCGATATAGATTGGATTAATAACATAAGAGTAAATTTAAGTGCAGTAGAGCGCAGAACATCAACTCTTACAAAAAGAAGAACAGTTAAAAAAGAATATCAAGTTGCCTGGCTTTTAAGATCTATTTCATTATTGGATTTAACAACTCTTGAAGGTGATGACACTTTGGGCAAGGTAGAGAAATTGTGCGCAAAAGGTTTGAGTCCAATATCCAGTGAGATACTCAACAAATTAAACATTCCTTATGGAACTATTCATGTTGGAGCGATATGTGTTTATCATGACCTGGTGGCACATGCTAAGAAAATATTAAATGGAAAATTGCCCATTGCAGTAGTGTCTACAGGTTTTCCAGCAGGACTTTCATCATTTAATACTAGAAAAAATGAGATTGTAAATTCTATTAAAGACGGAGCAGATGAAATAGATATAGTAATAAATAGATCTTTAGTATTACGTAATGAATGGAATAAGCTTTACAATGAGATTAGAGATTTTAAGCATATAGCTAAAGGTAAAAAATTAAAAGCGATTTTAGGTGTAGGTGATCTTGGTACTTTAAGAAATGTTGCAAAGTCTTCATTGGTCGCTATGATGGCCGGAGCTGATTTTATCAAAACTTCTACAGGAAAAGAAAAAACAAATGCCAATCTCAATAATAGTTTAGTAATGATGAGAATGATAAGAGAATTTTATGAAAACACAGGCAAAAAGATTGGCTTCAAGCCAGCAGGTGGAATTTCAACCGCAAAAGATGTTTTAAATTACCTAATGTTGATGTACGAAGAACTTGGAAAAGCTTGGATTGATCCAGAATTATTTAGAATAGGAGCTTCTCGTTTATTAATAGATATTGAAAGACAATTATATCATTATGCGTTAGGCAGATATGCAACAAGTGACAAAATAGCAATATCCTAAGATGAGCAAAATTATTAAAGATTTTAAAAATATAAAATACGGACCTGCCCCCGAGGATAGTAGTGAGGTAATTGAATGGATTAGCAAACTTCCAAGCCCAAACTTTCACTTTATAAACGGTAAATGGCAAAAACCATTATCAAAAAAAAATCTATATTCAATAAATCCTGCTACTAATAAAAAATTATTTAAATTAAGCGTAGGCTCAAAATCAGATATTGATAGAGCTGTTAAGGCTGCAAAAATTGCATTTCCATTATGGTCTAACAAGAAACCCTTTGAAAGATCCAGATATCTATATTCTCTAGCAAGGTTAATACAAAAACATTCGAGATTTCTTTCGGTTTTAGAAACTATTGATAACGGAAAACCAATCAGGGAAACTCGAGATATTGACATACCTCTTGTGGCTAGACATTTCTACTATCATGCTGGATGGTGTGAAAAATTAGAAAATCAAAGTAATAAATCAATCGGAGTTATCGGACAAATTATTCCATGGAACTTTCCACTATTAATGCTTTCTTGGAAGATAGCGCCCGCTATTGCTTGTGGCAATACCGTGGTTTTAAAGCCAGCTGAATTTACATCTTTGACAGCTTTATTTTTTGCCGAACTATGTCAGAAAGCTAATATTCCAAATGGAGTAGTTAATATTGTAACTGGAGACGGATCTACCGGAGAAAAATTGGTTAATCATAAACTTGTAAACAAAATAGCTTTTACGGGATCCACAGCAGTAGGTAAAAAAATAATTTCATCTACATCAAATACAAATAAAAAATTAACTATGGAACTTGGGGGAAAATCACCCTTTATCGTTTATGAAGATGCTGATCTTGATAGTGCCGTTGAAGGAGTTGTTGATGCAATTTGGTTCAATCAAGGACAGGTTTGTTGTGCTGGATCACGCTTGTTGGTTCAAGAGAGTATAGAAAAAAAGTTTATAAAAAAATTAAAAAATAGAATGGAAAAGCTTAGAGTTGGAAATCCTTTAGATAAATCAGTTGACATAGGAGCTATTGTCGCGCCAGTGCAGTTGAAAAAAATTGATAAATTGGTTAAGCAAGGAGTTAAAGACGGAGCAAATTTATGGCAACCTTCTTGGTCTTGCCCAAGTGAAGGTTTATTTTATCCTCCAACATTATTTACAAATGTAGCTCCAGCATCTTTAATCTCGCAAGTAGAAATTTTTGGCCCAGTATTAACTACCTTGACTTTCCGTACTCCATCAGAGTCTGTTTCTTTAGCTAATAATACTCCATATGGATTGGCGGCAAGCTTGTGGACTGAGAATATTAATCTTGCTATGGATATAGCCCCAAAAATTAATTCTGGGGTAGTATGGGTGAATTCTACAAACCTTTTTGATGCCTCATGTGGATTTGGTGGTTATAAAGAAAGTGGTTTTGGAAGAGAAGGTGGAGAAGAAGGAATTAGAGCTTATGTAAAGAATGATCTGCCAGTAAGAAAAATATTAAATTATAAAATAAAAAAATCTTCTATTAAATTACCTAGAATTGATCGTACACCGAAACTTTATATTGGAGGCAAACAAAAGAGGCCAGATGGAGGATATTCTTTCCCCGTATTCGATATTAATAATAAAAATTTTATATGTGATGTCTCAAGATCTAACAGGAAGGATGTAAGAGATTGTGTTGAGATGGCTTCTAAAATAAAAGAGAAAAAAATAACAAATTTTAACAGATCTCAGATATTATACTACATTGCGGAGAATCTTGAACGACGAGAAAAAAATTTCGTAGATCTTATCGTGGCACTAAGAGGGGTGCCTGCAAGTCTTGCTAGAAATGTATTTTCTTTATCATGCGAACGTATTTTTTATTATGCCGCAATGGCAGACAAGTTTGAGGGTCAAATTCACAATCCTCCAATGAGAGGTCTAACAATGGCATTAAAGGAGAGAATTGGAGTAATTGCAATTATTCTTAATGACCACGATCCTCTTCTAAGTTTAGTAACATGTATGGGGGCTGCTTTTTCAACTGGGAATGCCCAGATTATTATTCCTGGTGAGAAGACCAGTCTTCTGGCAACTGAATTATATCAAGTTCTTGATACGTCGGATGTTCCAGGTGGGTACATCAACATACTAACTGCAAAAGAAGGAGAGTTAAATCAGACACTTTCTAAACATGAAAATGTAGACGGTATTTGGTATTTTGGAGGTTTAGGTCAAGAAAGAACAGACATTATTAAGAATTCTATCTCTAATATTAAGAGATGTTGGTGTCCAGATGATAAAAGGATAGACTGGACTAACTCTAAAGGATCATTCCTTAAAGAGTTTTTACATCAGAGTACACAGGTAAAAAACATATGGATTCCTTACGGAGAATAAAGATAATTTTATAATGACTTCAATAAGTATCCTTGGAATATATGTAGCCGATTTAGTTTTTTTTGCTGATAAGATTCCTGTTACTGGAGAAACAATTTTGGGCAAAGAACATATAATCGGTCCAGGAGGAAAGGGCTCTAATCAGGCTGTAGCAGCTGCAAGGGCTGGAGGACAGGTAAGTTTTATTTCTAAAATTGGTAAAGATAGTTATGGTGAGATGGCAATGAAAATGTATGCAGAAGAAAATATTGATGCAACTAATGTAATTGTAAGCGAGGAGTTTGCAACCGGTGCCGCTGGAATAATGGTTAATAAAAAAACTGGTGAAAATGCGATAAATGTTGTCCCAGGCGCTGCAGGAAGAATTACAAAGCGAGATATAGATCTTGCTATTAATTCGATAAAACAGTCTTCAATTTTTCTTACGCAACTAGAGACACCTGTTGATGTTGTTGAATATTCATTGAGGATAGCAAAATCCCACAATGTCACAACTATTCTGAATCCAGCTCCTGGAATAAAACTTAATAGTGAAGTTTTTTCTCTTGTTGACTATATTACACCAAACGAAATTGAGGCAAGTTTCTATGCCGACCAAAAAATTGTTACAGATGAAGATGTAAAAAATGCTGCAAGTAAATTACTAGCTAAGGGAGTGAAAAATGTTATCATCACACTTGGTGAAAAGGGCGCTTACTTTTCTAACAATAATGAAGATTTTTACGTTGAGGCATTTGAACTTAAGAATAAAGTAGCTGATACTACAGGTGCTGGAGATGCTTTTAATGCCGGTTTAGCAGTTGGTTTGACTGAAGGAAAAAGCATTAGAGAAGCAATAAAATTTGCTAATGCTGTGGCAGGGCTTTCAACAACAAAAATAGGAACTGCAAAATCAATGCCTAAGCGGGTTGAAATAGAAGGTTTGTATAATTGAATAACTGGTGTAGAATAGTCACAATATTATGAATTTGTTTTTAGAAAGATTGCTTTATTTTTGGCTAGGTATAACTGGTCTTGGGCTTTTGCTGGTTATTGTATTCTGGGCAATTAAAACCATTATTCTTGTTGCTTTTGTTTGTTTTTTTATAGCTCTTGTGGCTACGGGTGCTTATCATTTCTTTTGGGCAGACAGAGATAATTAATAGTTTCTCAAAAACATGCCAGGAAAATATATTTTCTATGACATTGAAAGTACAGGTAGGGGCAAGAAAGAAAATAGAGATTCTTTTGCCTCAACACCAAAATGGGAACAGATACTTCAAATAGCTGCAATAGTTGTCGATGAAAATTTTCAACCTACTAATCAGAACTTAAACGAGTTTTGCAGATTAAGAACCTCAGTTATTCCTCAGCCAGGAGCCTTACTTGTAACTAAAAGAAGCATAAAAGAATCTTTATCTTCAAATATGTCTTCTTATGAGCTAATAAAAAAAATTTACAATACATTTGAGGGATGGAAAAAAGAAATACCAGAATCAGTTTGGGTCGGACACAATTCACTTGAATTTGACGAAACTGTCCTTGAGTATAATCTTTTTAATAATTTATTTTTTCCTTACATTACAAGAACAAACCGTGGAGATACTCTTAATCTTGCTAGAGCTCTTTATGCTTTAAACCCGACCCTTATAAAGACATCTAAAACAACTAGGGGTAATCCAAGTTTCAGGTTGCCTGAATTAGCATCATTAAATGATTTACCTGTTGAATTTGCACATGATGCTTACAGTGATGTTAAAACATCAATATCCTTAATGAAATATATCCATGATGCAGATCAAAAAAACTGGGAACAATTATCTATGACTATGAACAAAAATAAGGCAATTGATTTTGTGAACAAAAATAAAGGATTCTGCTATCTTACAAGCTTTGCTGGTAGAATTAAAATGCAAGCTCTTTCAATGGTTTGTGAGTCTCAATACAAAGGGTGGTTCCATACAATTGATTTACAACATGATCCAGAGCCCTTATTGGCAGCTAACAATGAAGAATTTAAAAAATTAATTAAAAAGAAAAATAGATATGTGATTTGCAATCAACATCCGATACTTTTAGCTGGAAAATTTGCTACTCAATTTGAACCATACGATAAACTGGGATCAAGTATACTCAATGAAAGAGTTGAAAAAGTTTATAGAAATAAATCACTTGCTAAAAAATTTGAGAATATGGAAATCGATCGTCAATTGGAGAAAGAAGAAACCTTGTCACAAGATAATATTTTTCCAGAGAGTAAAGCTAATCTCTTTATAAACTTTGGTCAAGGTGACATTATGCAAAACTTTCACAATGCTACTTCTTGGAATGATAAGTATCAACTTGCATGTCAAATTAAAGATCCGAGAGCTAATTTTATTCTTAAAAGATTAATCTTTGATGAATCGCCAGAAGTTTTATCGGAAGATGATTTTAAATTGATTCACAGAGAATTAAGCGAAAGATTACTTCTTAACCAAGAAAGGCCATATACAACAATTCCTGAAGCAATGGGTTTAGTGGATACTGAAATGGCAAGGATTGAAGATGAAGGTGGAAAAAATCGAGAGGAAGATATAAGGATACTTAATGAGTACAACCTATACTTGGATTTTCTTGAAAAATACTTTTCAGATAAGAACGCAAAGCCACTTAAAACTGGAAAAAAACTTGTAGAGCAAATTTTTGATTAATAAAAATGTTTGATATTCAGTTTATATTATTAGGATTTATTCAAGGAATCACAGAATTTTTGCCAATTAGTTCTTCCGCACACCTGGTTATAACTTCTGAGATTTTTAATTGGAACGATCAAGGAATTAACTTTGATGTCGCAGTACACTTTGGAACGTTGCTTGCCGTTGTATTTTATTTGCGGAAAATAATTTATAATATTCTAGTAGATGTAAAATTTCATATAACTACCAATAAAAGTAAACAAAATTTTCTTTATCTAAAAATTATTATTTCAACCTTACCCGCTATCTTGACTGGTTTTTTTATCTATAATAATATTATAGTTTTTTTAAGAAATGTTGAACTGATAGCTTATTCTTGTATCTTATTTGGAATAATTTTATATCTTGTTGATAGAAATTCTAAATTTAAAAAAAATTGGGATACCCTATCTTTTAAAGAAGCAATAATTATTGGTATATTTCAATGTTTTGCATTTATACCGGGAGCAAGTAGGGCCGGGGTTACAATTACTGCCTCAAGACTATTAGGTTTTTCAAGAGAATCTTCAGCTATATATTCATTTATTTTATCAATTCCTATTATTTTTTCTTCTTCAGTCTTGGTATCTATAGAGTATTATAGTCAAGCAACAAGCACGTTAGAACTGTCTAAAATTATTGTTCCAGCGCTAGTTTCTTTTTTTACAGCTCTTTTATCTATTAAGTTTATGATTTTACTTGTAAAAAAAACTTCCTATAATTTTTTTGTAATTTATAGAATTTTATTAGGCATTGTATTATTAACTTGGATATATATATGAAAATTTCAGGAACATTTTGCGCTGCACTAACTCCTTTAAATAAAGATTTTTCAATCAATCATGAGGTATATTTTGAACATTGTAAAAGGATGTTGCTTCATGGTTCAGATGGTATTGCTATATTTGGATCAACTGGAGAAGCTAACTTGCTTTCTTTAGATTCCAAAATGGAAGCTATGCAATCGCTTGTTGACAGAGGCTTTAATCCATCGAAATTGTTACCCGGAACTGGAATGTCATCAATGAATGAAAGCATTAAACTCTCAAATTTAGCTGTGAAATTACAAATGGCTGGAGCGCTTATCCTGCCATCTTACTATTATAATAATCCTGCTGATCAAGGTGTCATAGATTACTATACTAATATAATTGAATCTGTAAATGATGAGAAATTTAAAATATTACTATATCATATACCTCAGATTTCAGGCGTTCCAATAAAACAAAATATTATCGAGGCATTAGTAAAAAAATATCCAGATAATATCGTCGGAATAAAAGATTCATCTAATGACTTAGAAAATATGATTAACACAATAAAAAATTTTCCAGACTTTTGTGTTTTTTCAGGTTCAGATTCCCTTGCCCTTCCTGTAATGCAAGGCGGAGGTGCGGGAGCCATCACAGCAACTGCAAATATATCTGTAAAACTGCTCTCATTTATAGTTAAGTTTGCAAAGAATTCAGATAGGAGTCAAGAACTTAAGAAAGCTCACATACTTCAAGATAGCATAAGAAAAATTGTTTTTAGCCAGGAGCAAATTTCATTTATGAAAGCAATAATGAGGATAAATACAAAAGACAGCATATGGGAGAATATAATGCCACCACTTGTTTCTTTAAATGATTTCAACAATAACAACAACATAAAGAAAATTCAGGAGTTGTTAATTGAAATGAATGACCTATCTACGAACTTTTGATTGAAAATAATTATACGCGTATCTGCTTATTGTATTTTGCACTTGAGGTAAAAAAATTAAAAATCCAATTACATCAGTAAGAAATCCAGGGGTAATTAACAATAAACCTGAAACCAATAAAAAAATAGCACCTTTAATTTCCTGGCTTGGAAATATCCCATCTCTCATATTTCTCTGAGCATTAAATAGTAAGCTTATTCCTTGACGACGAATAAAGAAAATTCCAATAATTGCAGTTAATAGTATTATTGAAATTGTGTTAAATATACCAATTCTAGAGCCAATTGTTATAAAAATTGATATTTCTATAATTGGGATAAATACTAACAATAAAAAAATCACATCAAGCTCTTTCTACCTTAAGATACATATCAAGGTTTCTCTCGAATTCATAAAGACGTTTCCATATTGATCTTAATTCAGTAATAGTTGTCCAGTTATACAATATTATATTAAAACTATTGTGAACTCTGTCGAATGCATTGTTTGCCTGTATTAAAACTCCAAAAGTAATTACTCCTGTAAATAAGCCTGGGCCCATTACGAGAAGTAAAGCTATACTCATAAACTGGTCATATAGATTTAACCAAAAATTAAAATAGCTAGTATGTAAAAATAGTCTATGATAATTCATTCTGATTCCTGTGAAAAGCTCAAAAAGTCTTTCTGGTTTAGCGTATTTAATTTTATCGTCTTCGCCTAGTACAAGATCTTTTCTAAACGCAGCTTCGACCTTTTGATTATTATACTCTAAACCAGGAAGTTTAATTCCAACTATCCAGGAAATTATAATACCGCCTAAGGAAACAATCAATGATACGTAAACAAGAGATCCCTCCATATCTCCAATGAAAGGTACAACTATACCGACACTCAAATTCCATAAAATAGGTAAAAAAGCAATTAAGGTCATAGTTGCTCGAACAATTTGCAATCCTAATGATTCAACTATTCGAGCGAATCTATAACAGTCCTCTTGAATTCTTTGGCTAGCACCCTCAATTTCTTTTTTTACATTTTTCCATTTCGGAATATAACTAAAAGTCATAGCCTCTCTCCATCTTAATCCATATATTGCTGTGAACCATGAGGTAAAAACTGCTAGAACAATGTATGGCGCAGCAATTACAAGAAATGAAGGAGTTCCTTCAAACTGCATTCCGCTTATATAATCCAAGGAAACTATTTTAGAAAAAAATAAACTTATTCCCTCCTGTGAATTATCTTTGTAATCTGCTGCACTTTGAATGAGATCATAAAAATCTTTATACCAAGCGTTAAGGGCTACAGTCATCTGAACTTGAAGCCATAATGAAAGGATAAGCAAAAATCCTCCTCCGTATGCCCACAAGGCCCATTTTTTTGAGTAATAGAATGCTTTAATCATTATATTTTGTTATTTTGTTGTATATAGCATTTATGAATATTTTAGCTACATCAATTGTAATTTTAGCCTTTGCCCTCTGCTGGGCCTGGATTGAATTGTCATTACTTTTATTAAAAAAACTTTCAAAGAAAGATCAATTTAATTCAATTGATAAATCCTCCCCAAGTATCATAAATAAAATAAATTTTATATGGTATTTAAGGTTATTAGCTATAATGCTTCTTTTTATGATTTTTATGTATATGTATCATTTTAATAATATTAACTTCCAAAAAGTAATCCAATATTGTTTAGGTATCATTGAATGAAATTATTAGAAAGCAAGCCAAACCTAATACCTATTTTAGTTATCATAGGCGGGAGCATGTTACTTTTGATTTCTTTTGGGATACGTCATTCCTCTGGTTTGTATTTGGTGCCTATTACTGGCTATTTGGGGACAGGGAGAGAAGTTTTTGGTTTTGCTGTTGCTTGCCAGGTTTTAATGATTGGAATCGGATCGCCATTATTTGGCGGTCTGTCAGATAAGTACGGATCAGGAAAGGCATCTTTGTTAGGTGTAAGTTGTGCAATTATAGGTTTATTGTGGATGGCTAACACTAACAGTTCTTTTGATATTATAGGATCTCAAACACTTTATGGATTGGGGGCAGCCGGTTGCGGAACTGCGGTAGTTATGGGCGCCGTCGGAAGAACAGTAAAGGTTGAAAACAGAACACTGTCGCTTGGAGTTGTTATGGCGGCAGGATCATTCGGTCAATTTGTTATGATACCGCTTGTAGCCTATTTAATTGAAAAAGTTGGCTGGTCGTATTCACTGTATTATCTGTCATTTATAGCTTGCATTATGATATTATTTTCTTTTTCTATGGGCGTATCTAGCAGATCTGATGAATCAAAAAAAGGAAGCGAGCAATCAATTAGCGAAGCCCTTAACGAAGCTTTTAAAACAAAAAGTTTCATTCTACTAGCTCTTGGATTTTTTGTGTGTGGTTTTCACGTCACTTTTGTTGCTGTTCATTTACCAGCTTTTCTTGAAGATGAAAATTTACCTTTTTGGTTGGGAGGGTGGTCGTTAGCATTAATTGGATTATTTAACGTAATTGGCACACTTTATTTTGGATATTTGGGCGATAAAATGTCAAAGAAAAATCTTTTGGCACTTCTTTATACATTGAGATCAGTTTTATTTTTAATGTTTATCCTTCTTCCAAAAAATGAAATTACTGTTTTATTTTTTTCTGCAATGCTTGGAATATTGTGGCTTTCAACCGTTCCTCTAACAAGCGGAATTATAAGTGTTGTTTTTGGGCCTTTTTATATGTCAATGCTTTATGGAATCACCTTCTTTTCTCATCAAGTTGGATCATTCCTTGGATCCTGGATGGGGGGAAGAATATTCGATTACTATGGATCTTATGATGCTATGTGGTGGATATGCGTTGCGCTTGGATTAATTTCCTCGGCATTTCATTTGCCAATCATAGAAAAACCTTTACCTAGATTATCTGCAAGCAAAGCTTAAAAATGTTTAGATTTATAATATTTTTTTTATTCCTTTCTTTCTTTTCATCTTTGGCCGAAGCCCATACATTTACAGGAATGGTAGGGTTTTATGACGGTATTTCTCATCCAGTCTTGGGAATTGATCATTTTCTAGCAATGGTTAGTGTCGGTGTTATTAGTGCTCAAATTGGAGGAAGGGCCATATGGAAAATTCCAACTACTTTTGTTTGTATTATGCTTATTGGAGGAATTGTAGGGATAAGCTTTGAATTAAGTCATCAATACAATTCTAAAGACTATATTACTATGAGTGTTGAAGTTGCAATTATTTTATCAGTTATTCTTTTGGGGATTGCAATTTCAATGGAACAAAAAATTCCAAACAAAGTTACAATAATTTTTATTGGTATATTCGGCTTATTTCACGGAATTGCTCACGGTTTAGAAATGCCCTGGGCTGCAAATCCTATACTTTTTGCACTTGGGTTTACATCCGGTACTGCGATTTTACATTTATTCGGTGTTGCCATAGGATATTTTGCAACCCAAAATTTTTTTTCAACATTGCTTCTTCGTATAGCAGGTTTTTTTTGCGCTATATACGGAATTTATTTGCTATTTGCCATATAGTTATATTTTAATAAAAACTTAATTTAAACTTAAGGGATAATAAAATGAAAATGATTTATACAAGAACCATAGGAGTTCACGATAATAAATTAGGAGAAGCAATGGAAATCGCTAAGGAACAGGCTGCGATATCAAAAGAGCATGCCGGATACGATATTCATGTATCTTTTCAAATTGGAGGCAATCCTAGAACTATACGATGGACACATATTGGGGAAATGATGACAGGAGAAGCTATGGAATTAGATGCTAAGATTTCAGCTGACCCCAGAATGATAGAATCAATGAAAAAGATGGAAGGTGTTTTTATCGAAGGAACCATTCAGGATGAAATGAGAGTTGTTTTTAACTAGATTAATAAAATATTAAGGAATACAGAATGTCAGTGATACAAAAACTTTGGGATGCTCAAGAAAAAAAAGATTTAGAAAAAATTAATGAAATACTTAGTGAAGATTATGTTTGGATTCAACATTCAACTGGAAAACATATTCTTAGAGATGAGGTAAATAAATTTATTATGGGTGATGAAGGTCCAAAGACTGAAAATCAGCGTATCATTTATGAAAATGATGAAATAGGCGTAGCTCATTTTTTTGTTTCTTTTAAGGATGGTTCAAGGCAGGCAGTTCTTGTAGTATATGTGATAAAGGATGGAAAAATTATTCGCTCAGAAACTGGAGCAACTGATTTAAAAAATTAATTATTTTTATAAAATTTAAAAATTTAACTGCGTGGTGGACCCAGACGGACTTGAACCGTCAACCTGTCGATTAAGAGTCGAATGCTCTACCAATTGAGCTATGGGTCCTAAATAAAGATTTATTGCTGGATTAACAAACCCTACTTTTTCTTTTGTCTTTTCTTGTTTCTTCTATACTTGGAGCCGCGTTTTCTTCGACCTCTATGTTTTTTTGGATATCCCATATTATTGGGTTTTTCTATACTTTAAATAATTTTCAGTCAAAACCTTTATTTATCTTAATGATAGTATTTTTTGTGCATATTTATTGCCTTCATTATTAAAAATATAAGTTCCAGCAACTAAAACGTTTGCACCTGCTTTAATACACTGTTTTCCAGTCAATTCATCAATTCCTCCATCTACTTCAATCTCAATATTTAAGGATCTTTGTATGACCAATTCTTTTAGTTCACAGATTTTACTTATTTGATTGTCCATAAAACTTTGTCCACCAAATCCTGGCTCAACTGTCATAATTAAAACTAAATCAACAATATCTATAATATTCTCTATAGATCTTAATGGCGTAGCAGGTTTTAGAGCAACGCCTGTCTTAATATTATATTTTTTTATTTCACTAATAATTTTTTCAGGATCATTCTCCTCTTCAATGTGAAATGTTATAATGTCTGAACCCGCATCTGCAAAATTTTTAATATAAGGTAATACTGGTTTTATCATTAAGTGCACATCAAGAACTTTATTTGTCATTTTTCTAATTTGTTTAATTATATCCGGACCAAATGATATATTTGGAACAAAATGCCCGTCCATTATATCGCAATGAATATAATCACACTCTGAAGATTCAATTAAATTGATCTCACTTTTGAGATTTCCAAAATCAGCCGCAAGTATTGAAGGCGCTACTTTAACCATTTTTTAGGAACATTTTAAATAAACTAGTTTTGAACGAGAATTTCATTTATAGAGGTCAAGTAATATCATGTCTAAAAATATAAATAAACCTTGGGGTTGGTATGAAAACCTAAATATTCAGGAAGGATATCTTGTAAAAAAGATATTTGTCAAACCTAATTCAAAACTATCCTTACAAAGTCATAAATTTAGGTCAGAGCACTGGGTAGTTGTTCAAGGCTCAGCTAGAATAGTGATTGATGAAAACTCTTATGATCTTGGTATAAATGAGTCCATTTATGTCCCTCTTGGCTCCAAGCACCGGATAGAAAATACTTCAGATAAAGATTTAATACTAATAGAGGTTCAAATTGGTGACAAACTGGACGAAGAGGATATTTATAGATATGAAGACATCTATGGTCGTGAAACTAAATTATGATAATTAAAATACCAGTATCGATTGGAGAGGTTATAGATAAAATTTCTATTTTATTAATTAAAATGGAAAAGATAACTGATATTCACAAAATTCAATATATAAAAAAAGAGTTCGACGAACTAAATCATTCAATAAACGAGAAAAATCTTGATGAAAATAAAATTAAAGAATTTCTTGATGAAATGCTTAAAATTAATACTAAACTTTGGAATATAGAAGATAAAATTAGAGAGTGCGAAAGAGCAAGAGCATTTGACCAGTTATTTATTGACTTAGCAAGGTCAGTTTATAAAAATAATGATATTCGCGCAGAGATAAAACTTAGAATCAATAAGGAATTTAATTCAGAAATGATCGAGGTAAAATCATATTCAAGTTATTAATATTTAACTTGTACGATTAAAACTTTGATCAACAATATTTAAAAGCGCTATTTTATAATCATTATTTTCAAAAGCACCTAAACTATCTTTCGCAATATTCGAAAAATGTTTTGCTCTTATAATAGTATCTTCGATACAATTATATTTTTCAATTAAACTTATAGCATCAGAAAAATCATTAGTTTTTTGATTAAGCTTATTTATTGTTCTGTCCCAGAATTTTTTTTCACTTTCATTTCCTCTAAGATAGCACAATATCACTGGCAGGGTTATCTTTCCCTCTTTGAAATCGTCACCAATTTGTTTACCTATTTTATTAAAGGTGGATGAATAATCGAGACTGTCATCAATGAGTTGGAAGGCCATTCCAAAATTTGTTCCAAAGGTTTTAAGCGCTTGAATCTTATTAGTGTCTAAATTAGCTATAATTCCTGCTACTTCACACGCTGCACTAAATAATGAAGCAGTTTTTCCATTAATAACTTCAAAATATACATTTTCTGAAATTGTTGGATTTCTATCAACAGAAAGTTCAAGTATTTCACCTTCTGAAATAATTACACTTGTATCAGATAGAATCTTCATAATATGATTTGACTTATCTTTTGCCATTAACTGAAAAGCTCTACTAAATAAAAAGTCACCAACTAGCACACTAGTTTTATTGCCCCAAATTGTATTCGAAGACGGTTTTCCCCTTCTAGATTCACTTTTATCAACTACATCATCATGCATAAGTGTTGCCGTATGAATGAACTCAATTGCAGCTGCAAGGTTGATATGCCGTCTTTCTTCCTTCCTATTCCCATATCCAGACATCCTAGCACAAGCAACTGTAAGAAGCGGTCTTAATCTTTTTCCTCCAGATAAAATTAGGTATTTTGTTATTTCTTTTACTAATGCAACGTTGCTTTCTAGTTTTTCAATAATAAGGTTATTTATTTCATTTATGTCATTTTCGCATACTTCATAAAGCTCATTCATCGATTGATCGAAATCTTTATTTATTTCTTTAAACTTTACAATTTTTGCCATATCAAATCATATTGATATATATAATCTTGAAATAATTAATCAACATATGGATTCATCTTTAGACAAATTTTTAAATGGGAAAATAAGAATTTATCAGCATACAAAAGGTTATCGTGCAGGTATAGATTCCGTTATTTTAGCCGCTTCTGTAAAATGTAAGGCAGGAGATACGGTCATTGATGCCGGTTCAGGAACAGGTGTAATTTCATACTGCCTAGCTTTTAGATGTGATAATATTAAAGTAATAGGGGTAGAAAAGAATTTTGAATATTACAGTCTTGCAAAAAAATCTATGACATTCAATTCTGTTAATGCAAAAATTGATTTTTTGAATAAAGATTTTATAAATATTATTAATATGCAGAGTGATATAATTGTAAGTAATCCTCCTTGGTTTAAGCAAGATTCTTCATTTATTTCAAAAAATGATCTCAAGAACGATGCAAAAATTGAATCATTAAATTTAGATGAATGGATTCAAAAAGTTATAGGTAATTTAAAAGATAGAGGAGAGTATTATACGATATTTCCATATTCTCGAATTAAGGAAATTATTGAAATATTAAAAAAATATTTTGACATCATAAAAACTTATCCTATTTCCTCATTTGAGGATAAATTGCCAGATAGGGCAATAATTTATGCTAAAAAAATGGCCAACAAGACAGAATGTATAGAATTAAACAAAATAATTATTCATAAAAATGATAAGAGTTTTATGAATAATATTAATGATGTACTTAGGAAAGGAAGTTCTTTGTCCTTAGCGTAAGTTTTGATAATATCAATAAATGTTTGGAAAAATTTTTAAAAATTATAAAGAAGTTCCAGTAATTAAATTATCTGGCGTAATAGGACAGGGTGGTTCCTTACGAAGCGGTTTAAATATGAGCAATCTTGATAAAATAATAGAAAAAGCCTTTTCTTTTAAAAAAGCACCTGCAATAGCATTGCTAATAAACTCACCTGGGGGATCCCCAACTCAGTCATCCTTAATAGCTTCAAAAATAAGATCTTTAGCAATTAAAAATAAAATAAAAGTTTATGCATTTGTAGAAGATGTTGCTGCTTCAGGCGGATATTGGCTGGCTTGTGCTGCAGATGAAATATATATTGATGAGAATTCCATTGTTGGTTCTATCGGAGTGATATCTCCAGGTTTTGGTTTTGTTCAAATGCTCAAAAAATTAGGCATAGAAAGAAGGGTATATACGTCAGGAAAAAGCAAGAGTTTTTTAGATCCTTTTAAAGCAATAAAACAAGAAGATATAAAAAGACTCAAAGGTATTCAGGAGCAAATTCATAAAAATTTTATTAAATATGTAAAAAAAAGCAGGGGCAACAAAATAAAATTGAAAGATAAAAACATTTTTAACGGACTTTTTTGGATTGGCGATCAAGCTATTAAGCTTGGATTAGCTGATTCTATAGGTCATATAGAAAGTACTATGAAGAAAAAATATGGCAGCAAGACAAAAATAAGATTTATCGAACAAAAAAAATCTTTTATTCAAAAAAGATTTTCTTCATTAGCAAATACTAAATTAATTGATTCTTCTGAAATCATTGATGCGCTTGAAGAAAAAGCATATTGGTCAAGATTTGGGCTTTAATGAAGTATATAATTTTATTCATTATTATTATTTTTGTTTTACTATTTTTTAGACTTTTTTCTTTAAATTTAAAAAATCAAAATAATAAAAAAAATATAAAAGATGAAATAATAGATTTGAAGAAAGATCCAAAAACTAACGAATACAAACCGAGGGAATAATTAGTGTTTTTACAAAATAAAGGTTGCTATGGTCTCTAGTTCAATGGAAGAATTGGTTTCGCTTTGCAAAAGAAGAGGATTCATATTTCAATCTAATGATATTTATGGAGGCGTAAAAGGTCTTTATGATTATGGTCCTATGGGCGTCGAATTAAAAAACAATCTTAAATCATCTTGGTGGAAATCTATGATATATGAAAGGGATGATATTGAAGGTCTAGACGCCAGCATTCTTACTGGACGAGAGGTATTAAAATATTCTGGACATGAGGATACTTTTTCTGACCCTTTGGTAGATTGCAAATCCTGTAAGTCAAGATGGAAATCAGACCAATTAATTGATAAAAGTTGCCCAAACTGTAAATCAAAAGATCTAACTGATCCAAGACCTTTTAATCTAATGTTTAAAACCTCAATAGGACCTGTTGATGATGGAAGCAGTTTTGCCTATTTAAGACCAGAAACAGCTCAGCAAATTTTTACAAATTTTAAAAATGTTTTAGATTCTACTAGCAGAGTTCTTCCATTTGGAATTGCTCAAATTGGAAAAGCCTTTAGGAATGAAATAACCCCTAGAAATTTTATTTTTAGAGTAAGGGAATTTGAGCAAATGGAATTGGAGTTTTTTGTAGAACCCGGTTCTGATGAAAAATGGCATAAATACTGGATTGAATCAAGATATCATTGGTGGATAGAGCAGGGTATTAATAAAAATAGATTAGAACTTAATGAAGTGAATAAAAATGATTTGTCTCATTATTCTAAAGCCACTGTTGACATAATGTATAATTTTCCACACGGCAAAGAAGAATTAGAGGGGATAGCCAACAGAACTGATTTTGATTTAGCTTCACATACAAAAAATCAGAAAGATTTTAATATTTCATCTAAAGTTTTAAAAAATCTAAAATCAACAACTAAACTTGCAATCCAGAATCTTGAAGATAAAAAATGGTTTATTCCTTATGTCATTGAGCCATCGGCAGGCGTAGAAAGAGGATTTCTGGCATTATTAAATGAGGCATATACTGTTGATGATAAAAATTCTAGAATTGTATTAGCTTTAAAACCACATTTGTCTCCTATCAAGGCCGCAGTAATTCCACTAAAACGAAATAATGATAAGTTAGTTAATCAGGCAAAAAATATAAAAAATAATTTACAAAAACTTGGACTAGGAAGAGTTATGTTAGAAAATTCAGGAAATATTGGAAAAAATTATCGTCGACATGATGAGATAGGAACTCCACTATGTATAACTGTAGACTTTGAGACACTTGAAGATAAAAGCGTAACTATTAGGGACAGGGACACGATGAAGCAGCAGAGATTAAGTCCAGAACAGTTAAAAAATTATTATCAAAAATATTTTGATTAATAATAATTAAATGATATTACTTATTTAGTTTCAGACCATATTTATTCTTAATTCGTAAATTAAAAAATGCTTAATAGAATTGACGAAACCATATCTTGTCGTATGATATTTTTTATTGTTGCTTTTTATACAGGTCTATGGACAATTCGTATTCCTGATATTAAAGATCAAATTTCTACTGATTATTTGGGGGTAGGCTATATATTTTTTGGCTTTGCTTTAGGTTCGATCATTCTAATGACTATGGCAAATTTCATTATCAAAAAATATTCCTCAAGAATTGTAATATTAATTGCTGGTTACGGGCAGGGTATAACTTGGTTAATTGTACCATTTATAAATAATCTTTATGCATTTGTAGCCTTAGCATTTGTTGTAGGCTGTACCTACGGTATTTTTGAAGTTTCAATGAATTTTCAGGCCTCAAATATTGAAAAGAAAAAGAAAAAGTCAATGATGTCAGGCTTCCATGCATTTTTTAGCTTAGGTTTGTTAATTGGATCTCTTATTACTAGTATTATGGTTGAAATGAAAATAAGCTTATTTATTAATATTATTGTTGTTGTAGCTATATTATTTCCTATGACAGTATTTTTTTCTAGATTTTTAGGAGAGGACTCCAATGATTCTAATAAAGGCAATAAACAAAGTATTTTTTTTATATGGCCAATAATAATTTTTATTCTTGCTTTAATTACAATAGCAGATTCCTTTACTGAAGGTGCTGTTGATGCTTGGGCAGCATTATATATGAGAGATATTATCCTTGTTAGCGGATTTGCAATAGGCGCAGCAACATTAACTTTTAATTTTTTTATGGTATTGGGTCGATTAGTTGGAGATTGGATTAGAGATATATTAGGTACCTTTAATTTTTTAATATTACTCTTTATTCTATCATTTATTGGCTTGTTTATAGTAATGAACTACTCATCGCTTTATTCTGCTATTTTAGGTTTTGGAATACTTGGTATGGGGATATCTAGCATTGTACCCCTAGCATACAGTCTTGCAGGAAATATTAAGGAAGTTGATAGCGCTGTTGGAATCTCAATTATTTCAATATCTGCTTATGGTGTATTTATGATAGCGCCTGCAATTATGGGTTTTATTGCAGAACTATACGGTTTGCAAATGGTTTTCGTTCCAATGATTATTCTATTTTCTATTTGTTTAATATTTGTCATTATTTATAAAAAAGAATTTGCTATTAATAAACTTTAATTTTTCCACTTGTAGTTTTAAAAATCTTGACTAAACTCTTAGTATTTTGCACATATTCTAATTTTAACATTGCTAATCCAATATCTTTATTTACTGAAGTAACGTTTCCTATTCTTATATCATTGTAATACACTTCATCATCAGGTTTAACAAATCCATCAACAATCTTGACTTTTATCAAAGATTTTTTAATCAGAGCCCGATATTTCATTCTTGCAGTTAATTCCTGCCCAATGTAACATCCTTTATCCCAGTCTATAGCATTTAAGGAATCATAATTGTTTTCTAATAGAAGAGATTTATTAACTTTTAAATCTAAAGCAGAATCGGGAATATTGCATTCAATTCTTTTTTTTTCATAATCATTCATATCATATTTTTTTAATTTATAATGATCGCAAAATATTTTATACATATCAATTTTTACCGATGCTTTTAATCCCATATTACTATTTCTTGGATCTAAAAAAACAAAACCCCAATCAATCTTTTGCAAATCTCCGGCTAAAATTAATTTATCAAATATTTTATTTTGTTCATAAATCACGATTGACCTGTATGAGTTAATTTTATTAATATAAACATCTGATCTTAATTTATAAAAATTCATTTTTTTTATTAATTCATCGGTAAATTTTTTATGTGTTTCGAAAATTAGAGTTTTCCCTGAGTTTATTATAAAGAAATCTGCGATAAATTTACCTTGAGGGCTTAAAAAGGCAGAATAAATAGATTTATTTTCCGTGCATTTATTAATATCATTGGTTATTAATCCTTGTAAAAATGAATTTCTCTCACTTCCACCTATCTCAAAATAAGAACTATCATTTAGTTCAGCATACTTGTTAGTTGTCATTGTTTATAAATATATATATTCATTGTAATGTTGTAGATAATAAGGGCTGCTTGTGAGGATACTTTTCATTTCATCTAATTTAATTGGCGATTCAATCATATCTACGGGTATTCTATCATATTTATGTCAAAACAACAAAGATTCAAAAATAACAATAGTCACAGGACCAACAGCTAAAGAATTATTTGAAAATTATCCAAATGTAGAAAAAATTATTGTTGTAAAAAAAATGAAATATAATCTACATTGGATCAACCTTTGGATCCAATTAATAAAGAAAAAATGGAATCTTGTTATTGATTTACGCTCCTCTTTTATGGGCTATTTTATCTTATCGAAGGAACGAAAAATTTTTAGAAATACCAATGAATCAATTACTCAGGTTGAAAAATTATCGAATTTTTTAAATTTAAATCAAATATTAAGTCCTAAAATATATTGCAATAATCAGGATAGGAAAATTGCAAATTCTTTAATAAAAAATAAAATAGTTTTCGCAATAGCACCTGGCGGTAATTGGCCCCCAAAGATTTGGCCTGCTGAAAATTATAATAAATTAATTATTAGTTTACAAAAACTTTACCCTCAAAAAAGAATTCATTTTTTAATAACCGGATCCACTAATGAGAAGGATAAATATTTTGAAAAAGTTATTAAAAATATTTCTGAAGATTCAATAATAAATATTATGGGAAATAGTTTAAATATTACTTATGCTTGCTATGAATTATGTAAAGCGTTTATTGGAAATGATTCTGGATTAATGCATCTTTCTGCTGCTGCTGGAATAAATACTATTGGATTATTCGGACCAACTCGAGACGATTGGTATCGACCTTATGGTGAAAAATGTTATGTATTAAGGACAAAAGAAAGTTTTATTGAACTCAGAAAGGAATTAAAAGATTCTAGTAAAAGCTTAATGAGCTCCATCACAGTCGATCAAGTAATTGAATTAATAATGAAAAAAAATATAATTTAATGAGCAATACTTTTCAGATATCGATAACAAGGCCAGACGATTGGCACGTACATCTTAGAGAAAATAAAATGCTTGAAACAGTATATAAAGATTCTTCTAGAGTTTTTGGGAGATGTATCGCAATGCCAAACTTAAAAGTACCTATCACAAATTCGAGGGTTGCAATAGAATATAAAAAACAAATTCTTTTACTATCACAGCCACAGAAATTTGAAGTTTACGTCCCATGTTATTTAACCGATGAGATGGATCTCGAAGACTTTTTAATCGGCATTAAAAATAAATATTTTTTTGGAGCAAAATTATACCCAACAAACACAACTACAAATTCGGCTTATGGCGTTACGAAGATAGAGAAAATTTTTCCAGCATTAGAAATATTGGAAAATCATAATGCTCCGCTACTTATACATGGAGAAAGAACTGGAGACGCTATAGATATTTTTGATAGAGAAAAGTATTTTATAGATACTGAGCTTAAAAAAATTATAAACAAATTTCAGAATTTAAAGATTGTACTTGAACATGTATCCTCTGCCTACGGAGCTGAATTTATAGCTGATGGTAAAGATAATTTAGCAGCAACAGTCACATTGCATCATCTTATGCTTACGAAAGAAGATGTTTTTAATGGAGGCATAAATCCCCACCACTTTTGTATGCCTGTTGTAAAAAATAAAGAAGATTTGAAGATTTTACGCAAATATGCTTGTTCAGGAAATAGTAAGTTTTTTCTAGGTACGGATTCAGCTCCACATCCGATCACAGATAAAGAAAATGTAGATGATATTAAGCCAGGAATTTACTCCTCTCCAGTAGCTATAGAGCTTTATGCTTCAATTTTCGAAGAAGAAAGATCTTTAGAGAATTTGGAGAAATTTGCTTCTTTTAACGGATCAAATTTTTATAACCTTCCTTACAATGATGGTAAAATTACTCTTAGAAAGGAGGAATGGATTAATCCTGAATTTACTAGCAATAAAGATGTTAAAATCAAAAACTTTATGGGTGGACAAAAAATTAAATGGAAAGTAGTAAGTAATTAACGATAAATAAAATAGAATTTATGAATATTGGTACATTAATATACACTTGGCTAACTGGACAATATGTTGGAAAGGATAAGGATGGAAATAAGTATTATTCCAACAAAAGAAATTATAAATTAAAAAAATCTAAAAGATGGGTAATATTTAATGGCGAGGTTGAAGCATCCAGAATTCCGCCACATTGGCATGCTTGGCTCCATAAGATGACAGATGAGCCGCCTCTAAATTATGAACATAGTTATATATGGCAAAAAGACAATACAGGTAATCTTACTGGAACCTCTGAAGCATATTATCCAAGTTCTCACCCTTTGAGCAAATCTGATAAAAATCTTAAACCAAAACCAGATTATGAATCTTGGAAACCCAAATAGAATTAAGCTATTTATAATAATAATTTTTTTTAATTTTATTCCAATTTTCAGTCTTGCTGAAAATATTAACGGCAATACAGTTACAATTGGTGCTTTAGATAAAATTACAGCAAAATTCTCAGAATTTGATATTAATGTAGGAGATACAGGTACCTTCGGTTCATTAAGGATAGAAATCTTTCAATGTCAAAAAAGACCTCCAGAAGAATTGCCAGAGGATTTTGTCCTATTGCAAATATTTGACTATGTAGATGATCAGAAACCAAAAATTGTTTTTTCAGGTTGGATGCTGTCTTCAAGTCCGTCTTTATCTGCTTTAGAGCATCCGGTTTATGATATCTGGTTAGAAAACTGTTTTATAAATTAATATAATAAAAGATCTGACTATCTTATATCATTCATAAAATTAATATTATATTTTCCTGATACAAAATTATTTTCTTTTAGTATATCCTGATGAAGTTGAATCGTATTATCTACGCCCATAATCACATACTCCTCTAGAGCTCTTTTCATCCTTGAAATGCATTCTTCTCTGTCAGCACCGTGTGTAATTAATTTGGCAATCATACTGTCATAATGAGATGGAATTTTATAACCTTCGTATACTGCAGATTCTATCCTAACCCCTAATCCTCCAGGTTGGTGATATCTATTTATCATTCCTGGAGATGGAATAAATGTTTTAGGATTTTCCGCATTAATTCTACATTCAATTGCATGTCCGTTTATTTCAATTTCATTTTGTTGCATTTTCATTTTGTCCCCTGCGGCGATTCTTATTTGTTCTTTAACCAAATCAATATTAGTTATCATCTCTGTAACAGGATGCTCAACCTGTAGCCTTGTATTCATTTCCATAAAATAAAATTTATTATTTTCATATAAAAATTCTAAAGTTCCCAAACCTTCGTATTTAATAGCTCTTACTGCATTGACAGATGTCAAACCAATCTGCTCTCTTTCTTCCTTGGATAAAGTGACGCTAGGACTTTCTTCAATCAATTTTTGATGATTGCGTTGAACTGAACAGTCTCTTTCTCCCAAATGAACTACATTTCCGTATTGGTCAGCAATTATTTGGATCTCAATATGTTTTGGGTTAATAAGTAGTTTTTCTAAGTATACAGAATCATCTCCAAAAGCATTAAGAGATTCTTTTTTTGCTGAAGATATGCTGTCTTCAATCTCTTTTTCATCATAGATCTTTCTCATACCTTTGCCCCCACCTCCATTAACTGCCTTAATAATCAACGGATAACCATATTCCTTTCCAAAATCCTTAACTTGATTTATTGAACCTATTTCGTTTATTCCTGGTATTGATTGAACGCCGCTAGCCAACATAGTTTCTTTTGCTTTTATTTTATTTCCCATTAACTTAATATGTTCTGATTTTGGACCAATAAATTTGTACCCGTGCTCTTCAACTATTTCAGCAAACCTTGCATTTTCGCTTAAAAAACCATATCCAGGATGAATAGCGTCAGTGTTTGTAATAGTTGCAGCAGTTATTATTGAAGGAATGTTTAAATAACTTTGCGAAACTGGTGGCGGACCTATACATACGCTTTCATCTGCAAGTTTAACGTGCATTGCTTCTGAATCAGCTTCAGAATGTATCGCAACTGTTTCAATTCCTAACTCTCTGCACGTTCTAAGTACTCTTAAAGCTACCTCACCTCTATTTGCTATAAGAACTTTCTTAAACATTACTCAATTACTATCAATTTTTCTCCAAATTCAACAGGTTTGTTATTGGATACTAATATATCTTTTATTACACCTGATCTTGGTGCTCTGATTTCATTAAATGTTTTCATTGCTTCAATAAGAAATAAAACCTGGCCCTGCTTGATATGGTCATCTATTTTTACAAATGGTGGTTTATCAGGACTCGAAGAAAGATAAACAACACCAACCATTGGCGACTTAATTAAATTTTGTTCCGGTATTTCTTCAATTTTTTTAATATTTTTATCTGCTTTATCATTATAATCTAAGTTTGATAATCTTTGACCCTTAAGTGATTTAATTTCATTTAAAATTTTAATTAAAAGATATCCAAATAGAATGAATATAATTATTCCTGCGACAGGTAGTAATACAGGAACTTCAATTACAGACATCATCTGATTGAGTTTTTTATAAGTTCGTTAATTGCTTCTATAGCTAAAATATAGCTATTTACTCCAAAACCTGAAATTATTCCGTGAACCCCTTCACTTGTTAGTGACTTTTTTCTATATTCTTCTCGATTGTATATGTTGGACAAATGTAGCTCTACTTTTGGTTTTTTTACTGATTTGAGAGAGTCCAAAATTGATATTGATGTATGCGTATATCCAGCTGGATTCATTATAAGACCGTCAAATTTTTCATTCACCTCATGTATCCAATTTATAATTTCACCCTCACTATTGGTTTGTCTAAAATCTATTTTTATTTTTAATAAATTTCCTTTTTCAATACTTTTATTTTTTATTTCCTCTAAATCAGTTTCACCATAAACATCTACTTCTCTTTTGCCGAGTAGGTTCAGATTTGGGCCATTAATTAACAATACTTCTTTCATTTATTATCTCATACCCTGAAGTGCTTACTTAGGGCAAGTCCTTGGTTCTGATAATTAGATTTTATACCTTCACCATATATTTTAGTTGGTTCTTCCGCAAGTTTTTCAAAAATTAATCTTGCAATAATCTGCCCATCTTCTACAGCAAACGGCACCTCATAGGTTTTAATTTCTAAAACTGCGTGACTTCCCTTCATTTCATTTCCGAAACCAGGGTCAAAAAAACCAGCGTAATGAGCTCTAAACTCTCCAATTTCTGAGTCATACGGGATCATTTCTGCCGCTAAATTTCTGGAGATTTTAATTTTTTCTTTGGACTTCAATATATAAAATTCATTAGGCTCTATTATAAGAGAGTTTTTTTTGGTTTTATTGATCGATACCCAGTAATCCTTTTTATTATGAAATCTTAACTTATTAAAAAATATTTCTGGAGAATCTTTTTTTGCCTTATATGCGATTGGTTCATCATCATTGAAAACAGCTGCTGTTATTTTTAATCCATTATTAATTAACGGTTTAATTGCTTTATGATTTTTATTATATAATAATGGACTTAACTTATGTAACCCTATTAACTCCCTATCATTTGTTGTAACAATATTATTTTTTCTTAATCTTAATTGGCTTAACTTATCACCTTCTGTAAAGACTATGTTAAATGTTTTGCTTGTAATTTCGAGGTAAATTTTTCCTTTGTAACCAGGCTTAATTACTTCATACTCTGAACTATAGTCAGAAATCACTCTACTTAAAATATCCAATCTTCCAGTAGAACTTTTTGGGTTGCATTTTCCAGATAGCTTAGAATCTAAGTTAAGACTTTCTTGCACTTCAACAATATAAATCTGATTTTTTTTAAATAAATGACCTTGAGATATGTCAATCTTATCAATGATAAAATTTTTTATTCTATCTTCTACAGTTTTGTTTATTGTTAAAAAACTTGATGACACTCTATATGCAAAATTACCTAGTCTTAAATCTATACTTGCAGGCTGAATTGATTCATCAGGTATTCTATTATTAGAATTAATAATATTATTTTCTATAAGAAATTTATAATTCTGATATGCCAAGGCTCCATTTTTTATCTCTTTCTTTTTCATTTATTTAATAAATCTAAATTTTTTTTAGATGATTCTGCCCTTTCTCTATTGTCGGTTATTTCTATAACATATTCAAAATATTTTTTTGCTAAATCTAGATTCCCTTTTTTTATTTCAATGTATGCTAGGGACTCGTAGAATAAATCCTCCTGATTTAGATATTCACTTATTTTTAATTGCAGGTTAAGTATTTCATTATTTTTCCATATATCCAATTTAAATTTACTAATTTGAATCATAATTTTTTCAGCATCATCTTCATTTTTAATATTTTTTGATAAATTCTTGATTAATTTTAGTCTTATGTAATCATTTGATTCATCAATATTTAATGATTTCTTAAAGAACTGATTTGATTCACTAACATAACCAAAGTTTAGAAGTATTTCACCTTTAGTTTCGTAAAAATACGGATTATTTGGAAATTTAATAATCAGATCGTTTATATTTTCTATAGATTTATTTATAAATCCATTCCTTGCATACGCAATTGAAAGAGCATATTTTTTTTCAACCGAATTATTTTTGCTATATATAGATTTAACATCTTCCAATTCATAAGTATAACCAATAATTTTGGCTTTAATAAATCTAAATCTTTCATGGATTTTTTTATTATAAAATGAACTATTGTGTTTTAAATTTCTTCGAAATTTTTTTATATAAGCAATTCTTTCAGATTTAAATGGGTGCGTTAAATTATTAAATTTATCAGCCTTTATGCCCTTTTTTTCATTTGCTATTTGCAAAGACTCTAATAAATCCAATAACCCCGATGTTGTAATCTGTGCTCTTTCTAGGTATTCTATAGCAATTTTGTCAGCTTCTCTTTCTTGGTTTTTTGAATACTGACTGATATTAGTTTTTATTAGTTGGCTTGAAGCTAGATTAGAACCTAGAAATATATCTGAATTTTTTGCTAAAACTGCCGCTGACAGAGATAAAACATTGGATATTTCAAACCACTCCTTTTTTTTATCAATATTTGAACGTCTTTTACTCACATGTCTGGCTGTTATATGAGCTATTTCATGCGCAATAACTCCGATAAGTGATTCTGGATTTTTTATAAAGGTAATTAATCCAGTATTAATAAACAACTGCTCTGTTTCATTTGTGTAAGCATTTGGGGTTTTATCTAAGGTAAGTAAAAAATACGGTTCTTTTAAATTTAAGTTAGATGAATTAACAATTGGATAAATTAATTCATTAATAAATTTTTCTATTTCATAATCATTTATTAAAATTGTTTGTTTCTTTTTTGAATATCCAAGCTTTGAGTAAATTAATATTATGAAAATTAATAAGACTATAAAATATTTTGTTACTTTTTTTATTATATTCACTTTATCTAATTATTCGTTTTTTCAATCTATATAACTGAATTTCAAATATTTTTTGATTATAATCTTATGTCTTGGCTTGTCCCTTCCTAATTTTAATTCTTTTCTTAATACTTTTCTTTTTCTTTGTTATTTTGTTTTGTTTTTCATTTTTACTCAAAGTATTGACTTTATTTTCACTCAATTCTAAAATCGATATTTGCGGTTCATTTATTAGAAAGTGACTATTAAATTCAAAGACTAACTTACATTCAAAGTCCTTCTCCATTTCAATAATAGCAGCTTTTTTCTTATTGAGAATATCGTCTGCTAATTTTGAATTGCATTTTATACTGATTGATTTACCTCTATTTGTATCGCAAAATTCCATCAGTACCTTAAATAATTGCTCAGTTAATGAATTTGTATTTCTTATTACACCACTTCCTCCACAAAGTTCACATTTTATAAAAGACTGTTCTACAAAGCTTGTTCTTAATCTTTGGCGCGATAATTCTAATAACCCAAAGGGACTAATTCTGCCTATTTGAATTCTAGCTCTATCAGTACTTGTTGCTTGGCGCAGACATTTTTCAACTTTAAAATTATTCCTATGATCCTCCATATCAATAAAATCAATTACTATTAACCCCGCTAAATCCCTCAATCTTAATTGTTTTGCTATCTCAGTTGCTGCCTCAAGGTTAGTATTTAAAGCTGTATTTTCAATATTTCTTTGTTGTGTTGCCTTTCCTGAATTAACGTCTATAGCAACTAGCGCCTCAGTAGAGTTAATTACAATTGAGCCACCTGAAGATAGCTTAATGTTAGATTTATATAATTCATCTATTTGTTTTTCCAATTTATATTTTGAAAATAGGTTTTCTTTTACATCTTTATGAATCTTTAACTTCCCTGTTTGGGTGGGAAGAAGTTCTTTCATATATTTTTTTGCAATATCATAACCTGTCTTGCCAGAAATAGTTATAGAGGATATTTCTTTATTGTATAAATCACGTATAGTTCTTTTAATGACGTTGCCTTCTTCATAAATTAAAGTAGGTGCATTAGATTTTAAGGTTAAATCTCTTATTTTATTCCATTGATTTATTAAAAAATCGAAATCTTTACCAATTTCTTTTTTAAGCTTTCCTACGCCAGCTGTTCTAATAATTACTGACATACCATTTGGAATACCTATTGATTCCAAAATATCCTTTAATTTTTTTCTTTCTGACTGATCTTGTATTTTTCTTGAAATCCCAACATTGCTATTATTATTAGGCATCAAAACACAATACCTGCCTGCTAATGAGAGATAAGTGGTTAAAGCTGCCCCTTTTAAACCTCTTTCTTCCTTGCTTATTTGCACTAAAATAACCTGATGAGGCTTAATAACTTCTTGTATTTTATATTTTCTAAAAAAATTTGAAAATAATCTTTTCTTATCTGGCAGTTTATCTTTGACTTGATTGCTGCCATTACTTTCACCGTTAGTTTTTTCATTATTAACTTCTTCTTCTGAATTTTGATCTGATTCTGAATCTCTATCAATATCCTGTTGTTCTATTGAAGCAATATCTTTAAGTTTTTTTTGATCAGAAACTGGAATTTTAAAATAATCAGGATGTATTTCAGTAAATGGAAGAAATCCGTGCCTATTACCTCCAAAATCTACAAAGGCTGCTTGTAAAGAAGCCTCAACCCTTGATATTTTTGCAAGATAAATATTGCTTTTTATTCTTTGAGAGTCAGTTTTTTCAATTTCATACTCTTCTAGGTCCTCATTGTTAATGAGTGCAATTCGTGTTTCGTTTTCAAGTGTTGAATCAATAAGAATTCTTTTAGACATAATGTTTTTACTCCAAATTGGTAACTGTTAAGGATTGTTTTAATGTTATTTGACTTTTGTATATTTAATAAAGTGTTTTTCACGTTTTTTGGTAAAATTTATAATATTTGTAGCTACTTAATGTCATATTTTTAACAATTTCACAACTTATGATGTAAAATAATTAGTAAATATGAAATTATCTAGACTTATTAACGGCCTTATTATTGTAATATTTTTGATCACAGTGTCTGGTGGCCTCTTTACATTCGCAATTTTTTGGAAATATTCGGCTTCTCTCCCGGATTATTCCACTTTAAAAAACTATGATCCACCGGTTATAACTAGAGTTTTTTCTTCTGATGGAAAATTACTTGATGAATTTTCAATCGAAGAAAGATTATTTATTCCAATAGAGCAAATTCCTCAAAAACTGATACATGCCTTTATTTCTGCAGAAGATAAGAACTTTTATAGTCATTTTGGCGTTGACCCATTCAGCATATTTAAAGCGGTTATTATTAATATAAATAATTTAATGAATAATAAAAGACCAGTAGGAGCTTCTACAATTACTCAACAAGTTGCAAAAAATTTCCTTTTAAGTAATGAATTTAGTTTAGAAAGAAAAATTAAAGAAGCGATACTGTCTCTCAGAATTGAAAGGTATTTAACAAAAAATCAGATATTAGAATTATATTTGAATGAAATATATTTAGGATTAGGGTCCTACGGAGTAGCATCTGCAAGTTTAAATTATTTTAATAAGTCTTTAGATGAATTAACCCTTACAGAATGTGCATACCTTGCAGCTTTGCCAAAAGCGCCGAATAATTATCATCCAATTAAAAATAAATCTCAGGCCATAGCAAGAAGAAATTGGGTTTTAAAAGAAATGAATGAAAATAATTACATATCATCTAATGAAAAAGAATTATCTCTTAATGCAGACTTGCTAACTAGAAGTAGAGATGAAAAAGAGTTTTATTTTGCAAAAGATTTTACTGAAGAAGTAAGAAAATTCTTATATAAACAGTATGGATATAATACATTATACAGCAGAGGGTTGAGTGTTAGGTCGACAATAGACACTTTTTACCAAGATGAGGCATATAAGGTTTTGAAATGGGGGCTTGAAAAATATGATAGTCGCCATGGATGGAGAGGCCCGATTGATAATATAAAAAATGATTTTGATAAATTTGATGAATATGAATACAATGGAAAATATCCTAAATCTTGGTCTCTTGCGCTTTTAGATCAGAAAAATATTGAAAACCTAAATCTAAGACTACGTGATAAAACTAAGATTAAAATTCCTATAAATGATAATAACAAGTGGATTTTTAAAGATAAAAAACTATCACCTCGCGAAGGTGACATTCTTTTTGTTGAAAAAGTAAATAATGATTATTTTATTAGGCAGATACCTGAAGTAAATGGAGGAATAGTTGCAATTGATCCATTTACAGGCAAAATACTGGCTTTGGTAGGAGGTTACAATTTTGGATTGAGCGAATTTAACCGAGTCACTCAAGCTTACAGGCAGCCCGGCTCAGCATTTAAACCTTTCGTGTACCTAGCAGCTTTAGAAGACGGATTTTCACCATCTACTGTAATCTTAGATGCCCCTTACGTTGTTGATCAGGGGCCTGGATTGCCGAAATGGAAACCATCAAATTACACAAAAGAATTTTACGGACTCAGCACTATGAGGTTGGGTATTGAAAAATCAAGGAACTTAATGACAGTCCGCTTAGCACAAAAATTGGGTATGGAAAAAATTATAAACGTAGCATCTAGATTTAAATTAGATAAAAATATTGATATGAATTTATCTATGGCTCTTGGAGCAGGAGAGGTCACACTTTTAGATCTTTCTAATGCTTACGCAATGTTAGCAAACAATGGTAAAAGAGTTAAGCCAGGATTTATTGATACAATTCAGGATAGAAATGGTAAAATTATTTTTAGACACGATGAAAGGATTTGTCTAAATTGTGATATGCGTCAAAATATTATAAATCAAAAACTTCCCGAGATAATTGATGACAGCGAAGAGGTAGTTGATCCTATAATAGCATACCAAATGGTCTCAATGCTGGAGGGAGTTGTTCTCAGAGGTACAGGTAGAAAAATTAAATCCCTAGAACGACCGCTTGCGGGAAAAACTGGAACAACGAATGATAGTAAAGATGCTTGGTTTGTTGGTTTTTCTCCTAATTTGGTGGTTGGTGTTTATGTAGGGTATGATAAGCCAAAATCTCTTGGCAACGGAGAAACCGGCTCTTCCGTCGCAGTCCCCATCTTTAAGGAATATATGAAAAGAATATTATCAAACAATCCAAAAACACCATTTAGAGTAGCTTCGGGAGTAAGTTTTGTAAAAATTGATCCAGATACAGGTCTAACAACTACTGGAGAAAATGGAATAGTTGAAGTTTTTAGGCAGGGAAGAGAGCCTTTTCAGAAGTTTATTTTAGATGATAAATCAAATATAATGAATGAAGATGATTTATCTGGTACTGGTGGACTTTTATTAAATTAAATATGCAACAAGATATTGAAAATAATATTAATCAGGCAAATCATAATATTGAATTGCTAAGGAGGAGTCTTTGACCTTTCTGAAATTAAGAAAGATTTGGGAGAGTTAAAGAAGAAAACTGAAAATCCGAGTTTATGGGAGAATCCAAACGAGGCACGAGCGTATCTCAAAAAAATATCTATTTTAGAGAAAAAAATTATTTCAGCAGAAAAACTTTATGATGACTTTGATTATTTAAAGGAAATATTCAATATGGCATCAATAGAATTGGATAATAAGATTCTAAAAGAAGTGTTAATAATGTCAAAAAAGATTTGTGATAAAAGCAAGCAGTTGCAAACTGAAAATTTATTATCAGAAGAAATAGATACTAATAATTGTTATATTGAAATTCATGCCGGTGCTGGAGGCACTGAGAGTCAAGACTGGGCACAAATGCTGGTTAGAATGTACCTAAGATGGTCTGAAAATCAAAATTTTAAGACAACCAATATTCAAGAGAATTATGGTGAAGAAGCAGGAATCAAATCTTCAACGATAAAAATTGATGGAGATTATTCATTTGGTTGGTTAAAATATGAAAGCGGTATTCATAGGCTAGTCAGAATATCACCATTTGATTCAAATAAACGAAGACATACTAGTTTTGCAAGTGTATGGGTATATCCAGAAGTTGATGAAAGAATTGAAATAGATTTTAAAGAATCTGAATTGAGAATAGATACTTACAGAGCTTCTGGAGCCGGGGGTCAGCATGTAAATAAAACAGATAGTGCTGTTAGAATAACTCATATTCCGTCTAAGATAGTTGTGCAATGTCAAAATAATCGATCGCAACATAAAAATAAAGCTACCGCTTTGAAAATGCTCCAATCAAAATTATATGAATTTGAAATAAGAAAAAAAGAAGAAGAAAAAAAATCGCAGCTTAGTAAGAAAAAGGATATTGGATGGGGAAATCAGATAAGATCTTACGTGCTTCATCCATATCAAATGGTTAAAGATTTGAGAACTGAGTTCACTTCTAGCGATGCTAATGGCGTATTAAACGGTAATCTAACATCGTTTTTAGAAAAATCTTTAGTTTATTATAAGTCTAAATCATGAAAAAATCTTATATAGCAACATTTATAGTATTGTTTTCAATCATACTCGTGATTGCCTTTTTTCATAATCAACTTATCAATTTAGCCCTTCCTTTAATTAAAGAAAGAATTTCAAGTCAGCTACAAATAACTGATAACGAGAATTCTATATTTAATATAAATGCTAATTTTAATGAAAAGAAAATAATATTAAGAATAACAAATCCAGTTTTTAAAAAAAATAAGTATATAAAAAAAGGATCAGCTAAAACATTAATTATAGAAAAAGAATTTAAGGATTTATTTAATAATAATTTTGAAAAACTTTTAATAAATAATTTTGACCTTACAATAAATAATCAAAATATTGATTTTACAAACAATCAATCGATAGATAAAATTATTCTAAGTCAGATTGAAAATTTAAAAAATTTTAAAAATTTTTCTATTACGGATTCCATAATAAATTTATCTGAAATTGCAGAAAATCACAGCATTATAGTTAATGAATTTAATATTAATAACCAAACTGGCACAATATCTTCCAAAGGATTTATCGAATATGGAAATAGCAAGAATATTTTTACAATAAATAATTACGACAATGAAATTATAAATATAAAAATTGATCTTGATAAATATGATGTTAGTTTTCTTAAAAATTATTCAAGTAATAGATATTTAGAAGTATTAAAAAATCTTTATAGCGGAACAGTTAAAATTTTCATTAAAGATGATTTTCGGAGTTATGATATTTTATATGATATTTTTTCAGCAAATCAAAAAATTAACATATCAGGTGGATATAATTCTCTTGAAGACGATCACGTATCAAAAATTAATTTATTAAACATAGAAGCTAACGAACTCTTGAAATATAATAATTTATTTTCTTATTTGAATTTAGTAAAAAATGATAAGTATAACGTAGAGATAAATCTATTAAATAATTTTAATAATATTGAATTTATGGTTAATAGCACAAACAACAAGACTGTTGTTAAGGGTGTAATGAGAAAAGATTCATTAGTTTCTCTTAATATAAAGGGCAAGGAATTAAGAGTAAATGATGAAATACTTAATAATGAATCAAGGTATAATTTTTTGCCTTTTTGGACAGTTTCTGAATTAATTAGGAAGAATAATTTTTCATTTGAAATAAATTATAAAAAAAATCAAGGAACTGATTTTCATCTAACTGATAAATTTGGAAATTTAATAAAAGGTAATTATGATATAATTAATAAAACTTTACAATCACTTAAAGTAAACTTTTTTAATTCAGAATCAAATTATCTTGATTTCGACGGAACAAAAAATCAAGTCAAAATAAAATTTGATAATCAGATGCAAAATTTCTTATTATCTAATTTTGATGCTGATATTTTTAAATTAAATGACAATATTGAAATAGATAGTTTTTCAAATATGGAATTATTATTGCAATTAAAAAAGATAAATTATAATGAATTTGAAAAAATTAAAAAGATTGAAGATTTTATAAAAATTTTTGATATCTCATTTAAAGATATAATTTTTAATAAAGATACAAATAAATATATTAATAGTGGATTTTTATCATTTACTGGTCCTATAGACTTTTCATACTCTAAAAATAATTTAACAAATAATAAATCGATATTAATTGATCTATCAAAAACCAAGATTGATATTGATAAAATAAAATATACAAAAGATGTTGGCATAAAGCAAAGCGTGTCATTTCAATACATCGAAAGTGATGAAAAAATTAAAATACTCGATAAACTCTCTATTGATGGTAACGGAGTTAAGATTGATGGAAAAGTAGAAATTCATAATGATTTTATAAAAAGAATTGATTTTGATAATATGTTAATTGGAAAAAATAACTTCTCAGGAAATCTTAATTTAAACTTGGATGAAAAAAATAACTTAAATAATGTTGATATAAATATATATGGAAAAAAATTAGATCTTTCTTTTTTAAATGTTAATGAAACAAAATCTTCTCTAAAGAATATGTTAATTAATGTAAATATAGATGTTGATAATCTAGATTACATAAACAATACGAAATTTATTAATACTAAATTGCAGGGTAATTTTAAGAATGTGTGGCAAAAATTAAATTTTAAGAGTTTTTTTGCTTCAGAAGGAGATATACAAATCACTATTTCACCTAATAAAGAAATGGGTAGAAATGTTAATATATTATCATCAAGTGCAGAGAACACATTATTAATTAAAAAAATATCAAAATCTATTAGAGGTGGCAGGCTTCATTTCAAAGGAAAATACCATAGCCTTGAAAATGACAATTCTTTTGATGCCGATCTAGTATTAAAAGACTTTGCAATAAAAAAACAATCGAAGATATCTAACTTTATTAAAGTAATTAGAATTTTTGATATACAAAAACAATTAGCAGGAGATACAGAAGATTTTGAATATTCTTCTATGAAAATAAAGAAAAGAAATAAGTTATATAAAATTACTGAAGGTAAAACATATGGTGGTTTGATGGCTCTTTCATTAGAGGGAACTTTAGATAAAACAGATGATTCTATAAATCTTCAGGGACTTGTCGCTCCAACCCATGCTATTGATAGTTGGGTAGGAAATATTCCTATTCTTGGAGATATTTTAACTGGGATAGAAGGAGGAGGGGTTCTTGCAGCAAGTTACAGCGTTAAGGGTACTGTTAAGGAACCAAAATATTTTGTTAATCCCTTGTCCATTTTAACACCAGGAATATTTAAAGAATTTTGGAAAATTTTTGATTTAAAAAAAATAAATAACAATTAATTAATAACCTTTATAAGCCCAAAGCGCTTTTTTCCACATGCTATTCTCGCAACATCTTTATTTTTAAAATATGTTTCATTAACTATTAAGTTTATATCCTTTATTGTTGCATTATTAATTTTTACACCGCCACCTTTTATTAATCTTTTTGCTTCGCCTCTTGAATTGATTAAATTTAATTTTATCATTGCATCAACAATTGATATCTCATTATTTTTTAAACTTGATTTTTTTATTTTAAAAGTAGCCATTCTTTCGTCAGCAGCACCTTTTTCAAACGTATTTTTGGCCATTGATTCTGCTTTTTTTGCTTCATTATGACCTCTACATATTTTCGTGACCTCGAAAGCCAAGATTTTTTTAGCCTCGTTAATTTCGGAACCTTTTAATTTAGAAAGTTTTGAAATTTCATTTAAGTCCAAAAATGTAAAAAGTTTAAGAAATTTGCCCACATCAATATCATCGATATTTCTCCAGAATTGATAAAAATCATAACTTTTCAATTTTTCCTTATTGAGCCAAATAGCGCCGGAAGCAGTTTTTCCCATTTTTTCTCCTGAAGATGTAGTAATTAGAGGAGAGGTTATGCCATATACAGTTTTATTATTAATTTTACGAACCAGCTCAATACCATTAACAATATTTCCCCACTGGTCAGATCCCCCCATCTGCATTTCACAAGCGTAATTCTTATTTAAATGAAGAAAGTCATAAGATTGTAAAATCATATAATTAAATTCAAGAAAGCTTAGAGGCTGTTCTCTTGATAGTCTTGATTTTACTGAATCAAAATTTAACATTCTATTTATTGTCAGATGGCTTCCAACAGTTCTAATAAAATCAATGTAATTTTTTTTTGAGAGCCACTGATAGTTGTCTAGCATTAAAGCTTTATTATCATTAAAGGTAATAAATTTTTTAAAGATTTTTTTAATAGAATCCTTATTTTTACTTATTTCATTTATTTTCATTAAACGTCTAGATTCATCTTTTCCAGAAGGGTCTCCAACCATAGTTGTTCCACCTCCTATTAAAGCTATTGGTTTATTTTCAAAATGCTGGAACCAAGATAATAACATTAAAGGGATAAGGCTGCCAATATGTAGACTATCTGATGTTGCATCAAAGCCAATATAGGCAGTCATTTTCATTTTTGATAATTTTTTGTCAATAGCGGTTAAATCCGTTGATTGATGAATATAACCTCTAGAGTAAATTTCTCTTATGAAATCTGATTTATAATTAGACATATTTAGTTTATTAATAATATATTTTATTTGCTATGATTATGTCCACAAAAAATTATGTCTCATTAGGAATAATGAGTGGCACTTCTCAAGATGGCCTGGATCTTTCAATTGTTGAAACTGATGGAGAAGATAATTTAAAATTTTTAGGTGGTTATACAGTAGATTTTCCTGATACCTTGAAAATTTCACTTCGCTCAATTCTAGGATCTCATAAGAGAGACAGTGTTCTTAATATTATTGAAAAAGAATATACGGATTTTGTGATTAAAAAGCTAAAAAAAATTATTTGTTTAAACAAAAAAAAGATTGATTTAATTGGCTTTCACGGTCAAACAATCACACATTTGCCAAACAAAGGTTTTTCATGGCAAATAGGTAACGCTCAAAGAATCTTTTCAAGTTTAAAAATTCCTATTATTTATGACTTTAGAACTAATGACATAGTAAATGGCGGAAATGGGGCTCCTCTTACTCCCATCTTTCACAAATTAATTAAAACAAAATTTAATATGAAGAATGTTGCTTTTCTAAATTTAGGAGGAATATCAAATATTACAATACTAAGTGGTAGTAAAATGATAGCTTTTGATTGTGGACCTTGCTGTAATTTTTCAAATATTTTTGTTAGAAAAAAAATCAACAAAGAATTTGATAAAAATGGTCTTAACGCTCAAAAAGGAATAACAGATAAAAAGATACTTGCTAAATTATTAAAAAACCCATATTTTTCAAAAATTCCCCCTAAGTCTCTTGACAGACTAGATATTAAATTTGATGAAATTTTTAATCTCTCATTAAAAGATGGACTTTCAACTATAAATGATTTTATCACGGAAACTATTTATTTAGGAATTCGTAAATATATAAATAAATTGGACCAAATTATCCTTGTTGGCGGAGGTAGAAAAAATATTGATCTAATCCAAAAATTAAAAAGTAGAATTAAAATTAAAATTGATACATCGGAAAATCTAAAAATAGATGGAGATTTATTCGAAGCATCTGCTTTTGGATATTTAGCTGTAAGAAGTTTGAAGAAAAAAGCAATATCATATCCCCATACTACCGGTGTAGATCGACCCTTATCTGGAGGAAAATTATTAAAATAATTATGAGTTTACTTTTTTGTTTTCAGCAATATATTCATTAATTATTATTTTAAGGTTATCCATATGATTAACATAAAAATGATCAGCACCTTTAACAGTTTTAAATTCAATATTAATTTTTTTTTGTTTTTTTAATTTTTCACTTAATATTTTTGCTGTATCATAAGATGCTATTTCGTCTTTATCCCCATGGATAAATAAACCTGAAGAAGGACAAGGCGCAAGAAAACTAAAGTCCCTGCTATTTGCAGGAGGAGAAATACTTATAAAATAATCTAATTCAGGTCTTCTCATTAATAATTGCATTGCTATCCAAGATCCAAATGAAAAGCCTGCTACCCAACAAGATTTAGAATTTGGATTATGATTTTGAAGCCAGTCAAGTATTACTGCAGAATCTGATAACTCACCTTCACCGCCGTCAAAACTTCCTTCACTTTTTCCAACTCCCCTAAAGTTAAACCTTAACGTTGAAAAGCCATTTTCTACAAAGCATTGAAACACCTGGTAAACAACCTTGGTGTTCATTGTGCCACCCCTGCTTGGGTCAGGGTGAAGAATCAGTGCTACATTCGAATTATCTATACTTCCGTGCCTGTACCTTGCCTCAATTCTGCCTTCTGGTCCAGGAATTAATATTTCAGTCATTCGAAGAAGTATTTATCAATTTTATTTTAAATGTAAATAAATCATTTATATTAAATTATATGATAATAAATATAAGTAATTGTGTGCTTTTATGATAGATTTTGGAATTAACATAACCAATAAAAATGCGAAAATCGCTGTTGCAATGTCGGGAGGGGTCGATAGTTCGGTTGTTGCAGCTATGCTTAAAACAAATGGCTATAATGTAGTGGGATTAACTATGAGGCTTTATAATCAAGCTGATCAAGTTAACGCAAACAAAAGTTGCTGTGCCGGTAAGGATATAAACGATGCTAAGACTGTAGCTAGTCAGTTTAGCATTCCCCATTATACTCTAGATTTACAAGGAAAATTTTTTAATGGTGTAATAGATAATTTTACCGACACATACATAGATGGAAAAACTCCAATTCCATGTATTAGATGTAATCAAACAGTAAAATTTACTGATATGTTAAATGAAGCTAAGAAAATGAAAGCCGATGCTCTAGTTACAGGTCACTATGTTAGAAGAGTAGAGCGATCAAACCAAACAAGATTATATAAGGCAGTTGATGACTTAAAGGACCAAAGTTATTTTCTTTTTGCTACAACTAAATCACAATTAGAGTTTTTAAGATTCCCTCTTGGAAACTATACAAAGGATTATGTTAGAAAATTAGCAAGAGATTTGAATATTAAAGTTAAAAACAAACCAGACAGTCAGGATATATGTTTTATAACAGGAAACTCATATAGTGATTTTATATCAAAAATTAGACCCGATGCTTTTGCAGAGGGAGATATATTAGACATAAATGATAAGATTATAGGATCGCATAAAGGAATAATAAATTATACAGTCGGGCAAAGAAGAAAAATAGGCATAGGCGGAAGGACTGAACCCCTATACGTGGTAAGCATAAATCCTAAAAATAATACAATAACTGTTGGCAAAAGATCTGACTTAAAAAAAACAAAAATATTTGTTAATGACTTAAACTGGATATCCAATAGTATAAAAGAAAATACATCATATAAGGTAAAAATAAAATCTGATCAAACTCCTGTATCTGGAAAAATTCAAAAAATTAGAAAAAATGCGCTTGAATTTATATTTGAAGACGCACAATTTTCTGTCGCACCCGGTCAAGCTTGCGTATTTTACAAGGATGATGAAGTTCTTGGCGGGGGATGGATCAAAAAGAGTGAATTCATAGATTAGAATCAATTCTAAAAAAAGATATTAATATTTGAATTATATACTTTTATTTTCATTTAATTGCACTATACATACTATTATAAGGGTTTTTTAATGACTTCAAAAAGCAATATATCAAAAGTAGCGGAATACTCAGGTTCGGCCTATAAACATAGCTTTGTTACTGATCTTGAGACTGAGAGACCCAAAAAGGGACTTTCGAAAAGTACTATTGAATTTATATCTAAAAAAAAGAAGGAACCAGGATGGATGTTAGAATGGCGTTTAAAGGCATACGATATCTGGCAAAAAATGGAAGAGCCAACGTGGGCCAAGTTAGAGTTTGAAAAGATAGATTATCAAGATATTTATTACTTTTCTGCCCCAAAGGGATTTGATGAAAAACCTAAATCCCTAGACGAGATTGATCCCAAAATAATTGAGACTTATAATAAATTGGGAATACCCTTAAAGGAGCAGAAAATTCTTGCCGGCGTAGCCGTTGACGCTGTTTTTGACAGTGTTTCTGTTGCTACAACCTATAAAAAACAATTAGAAGAATTAGGAATAATATTTTGTTCTATAAGTGAGGCAACAAGAAACCATCCTGAACTCGTAAAAAAATATCTAGGTTCAGTTATTCCTATTACAGATCATTTTTTTTCAGCTCTTAACTCAGCTGTTTTCACTGATGGATCGTTTGTATATATTCCTGAAGGTGTCAGATGTCCTATGGAACTTTCAACTTATTTTAGAATCAATGCTGAGGAGACAGGTCAATTTGAGAGAACTTTGATAATTGCAGACAAAGGAAGCTACGTAAGCTACTTGGAAGGTTGTACGGCCCCTCAAAGAGACACCAATCAGCTTCATGCAGCGAATGTAGAATTGATTGCACTTGAGGGTGCTGAAATCAAATATTCAACAATCCAAAATTGGTATCCGGGTGACGAACATGGGAAAGGGGGGATTTATAATTTTGTGACAAAAAGAGGTCTATGTGAAGGAAATAATTCCAAAATTTCTTGGACACAAGTTGAAACTGGATCTGCCATAACCTGGAAGTATCCCAGCTGTATTTTAAAAGGAGATAATTCAGTCGGTGAATTTTATTCAGTGGCAATTACTAATAATTATCAACAAGCTGACACTGGCACAAAGATGATACATTTAGGCAAGAACACAAAAAGTAAGATTATTTCTAAAGGAATATCCTCAGGCAGTTCGCAAAATACCTATAGGGGACTTGTAAGATTCTCAAAAAAATCAAAAAACTCAAGAAACTATACCCAATGTGATTCATTGCTAATTGGGAATAAGTGCGGTGCAAGTACAATTCCATATATTGAATCATTTAATAATTCATCAATTGTTGAACATGAGGCATCAACATCAAAAATCAGCGAAGACCAACTCTTCTATTGCAGGCAAAGAGGCCTAAGTCAGGAAGAGTCAGTGTCGTTAATAGTAAATGGTTTTTGCAAACAGGTACTGCAGAAGTTACCAATGGAATTTGCAGTGGAAGCACAAAAACTAGTAGGAATATCACTTGAAGGAAGCGTAGGGTAAAAGTTGTTAAAAATAGAAAATTTATCCGTATCTGTTAATGAAAAAAAAATTATAAAAGATTTTTCCATTGATGTGAAAAGAGGTGAATTACATGCAATAATGGGTCCTAACGGATCAGGAAAAAGCACTTTGTCAAATTTTTTAAGCGGAAGGGAAGGATATCAATTAGTCCATGGAAAAGTCCTATTTAAGGATAAAAATCTTTTAGATCTAAACATCGACGAAAGAGCCCGGCTAGGGCTATTTTTAGCATTTCAATACCCAGTTGAATTGCCAGGTGTTAGCATTGTTCCTTTCCTTAAGACAGCAATAAACTCTAAATTGAGATCAAAAAACCTAAAAGAAATTGATGCATTGGAATTTACAAAAAAGATTAAAGAAATAGCAAGTTTTTTAAACATTACTGATGAAATGTTAAAAAGATCAGTAAACTATGAATTTTCTGGAGGTGAAAAGAAAAGATATGAAATTCTTCAAATGACACTTTTAGATCCAGATCTATCAATATTAGATGAAACGGATTCAGGATTAGATATAGATGCTCTAAAAATTGTGTCCAAAGGAGTAAATAGAGTTAGAAATAAAAATAATTCTATGATCGTTATAACACACTATCAAAGATTATTAGATTATATTATTCCTGATTATGTGCACATACTTGTTGATGGAAAAATAGTAAAAAGTGGCAACAAAGATCTAGCAATTGAATTGGAAAAGAAAGGATACGAAAGTTTTTTATAATGCCTGAAATAGAAAAACTTTATAATCAAAACAAGAAACATCTTATAGGCAGTGAAATTCCCTGGTTGAAAGAAATGAGGAATAATATCCTAAAAGAACTTGAATCAACAGGAATTCCCAGTAAAAAAAAAGAGACTTGGAAGTATAGCGATTTAAAACATGTAAGAAATGTTAAATATGTGTTTGATGAATCCGGTATTAAAAATGAAAGAAAAGATTATTTTGGTGATGTCAATTTTATTAATGGTAAACATATCTCAGAAATACAAGAAGATCATATAAAAAATATTTTTATTGAAAAACTAGAATCTAATATAATTAATTTTGAAAAATATTTTTCAATAAATAGTAATTTTCTTTCTCAGGATTTTATAACTGATTTAAATACAATTTTTTTAACTGACGGTTTGACATTATCAGTCCCGAATAATGTAAAAACTGATTTAAAAATTACTTATAGTAACAACTTAAATTCTATCTCAAGTTACATTCGAAATATTATTAAGGTTGGAAAAAACTCAGAATTTCAATTAATAGAAAATTTTAATAAAGATAATACTGAAGATAATTCATCTAATGTTTTTAATATTTTTTGGCTAGAGGAGGGCGCAAAGGTTGAGCATATTCTAATTCAAAATGCACAACAAAGTTCTAAAATAGCCTATTCCTCACTTATTTTTTGTTACGATAATTCAGATTTTGAACAGTTTTCATTTCAATGTGGCTCTGAATCAGTAAAAAATCAACATACTACCAATCTAATTGGTAGGAGGTCGTCAGTAAAGCATTACGGAGTATATTTTGCTAAAGATGCCCAGTTTGTTGATAATAAAACTACAGTAATTCATCATGAACAGGAATGCAAAAGTAATCAGATTTACAAAGGAGTGCTGAGCGACGAGTCTAATGGAGTTTATTTAAGTAATACTCTAGTAAAACCAGAGGCTCAAAAGACAGAAGGTTACCAGTTAAGCAGAGGGATGCTGCTGTCAGAAAAATCAGTTCTTAAAACAAAGCCAGAATTAAAAATTTATGCTGATGATGTTAAGTGTTCGCACGGTTCTACTGTTGGTGAAATTGATAGAGAGCAATTGTATTATCTTCAGTCTAGGGGAATAAATAAAAAAGAATCTGAAAAACTTCTTATTAAAGCTTTTACTAAGGATGTCTTAGAAAATATGAAAAATAAGGAATCTTTAAACAGAATCGATGAAATAATTGATGATTGGTTAACGGAATAAATATTATGAATAATAAATTTTCATTTGATGCAAACAATTTTAGAAAAGAATTTCCTATATTTAATAAAAAAATAAATGGAAAAGATTTAATATTTCTTGATACTGCAGCTTCAGCTCAAAAACCTCAATGTGTTATAGATTCAGTAAATAAATGCTATTCAGAAAATTATGCAAATATACACCGTGGAGTATATCATTTGAGTGCAAATCTGACTAGTCAGTACGAAAGAGTAAGGGAAAAAGTTGCAAAATTTATAAATGCAAAATCTAATAAAGAGATTATCTTCACTAAGAGTGCTACTGAGGCATTAAATTTAATTGCATCCTGTTTATATAAAGATTATCTAAAGGAAGATGATGAAATTTTATTAACATACCTAGAACACCATGCAAATATAGTTCCTTGGCAAATAAATAATATTGGAAAAAAAACCAAACTAGTAGTTGCTGATCTAAACGATGATACAACTTTAAACATAGAAGATTTGATAAAGAAAATATCTAAAAAAACCAAACTAATTTCTATTACTCATATGTCTAATTCGTTAGGTCATATCAATGATATTAAAAAAGTTTGCAATGAAGCTAAAAAAAGAAATATTCCCGTAGTTGTTGATGGGTGTCAATATATTGCTCATGGCAGAGTTAATGTTGCCGAAATAGGATGCGATTTTTACGTTTTTTCTGGTCATAAAATTTATGGACCTTCAGGAATTGGTGTTTTATACGGTAAACAATCTTGGTTGGAGAATTTGCCTCCATATCAAGGAGGCGGTGATATGATTGAAAGAGTAACTTTTGAAAAAACAACTTTTGCAGAGCTCCCGCAAAAATTTGAGGCAGGGACGCCCCCAATTGCTCAGGTTATAGGATTAGGTTCGGCAATAGATTATGTTAAAAAAATTAATGTTGATGAAATTTATTTATATCAAAAATATTTATATCAATATGCCTACGAATCATTGAGATCAATTCCAAGTTTAAATATTATTGGCCACTCTGATAATAAGGGTGGAATACTATCTTTTACTCTCGATTATGCTCATACCAATGATGTCGGAGTCATACTTGACCAGGAAGGAATTGCAATAAGAACAGGGCACCATTGCACGCAACCTTTAATGAAAAAATTAGGTATTGATTCGACCGCTAGAGCTTCTTTTGGCCTATATAACACAAAAAATGATATAGATCGTTTGAGCTCATCATTAAAAAGAATGAAGGAGTTTTTTAATGAATGACATTGAAATTGATAAAGATAAATTAAGTATTAATTTAAAAAAAATTGATGAAGGTGAATTTTATGAAAAATTTGATAATTTTGATAAAACTAAGAATATGAATAAAGATAATGTTGTTGAGGGCTTGAAGACGGTTTTTGATCCAGAAATTCCAGTCAACATATATGACCTTGGTCTAATCTACGAAATAAACTTAAGCAGCGATTTTGATATATATATAAAGATGACTTTGACAACTCCAAATTGTCCCGTCGCTCAGGATATGCCGTCGATGGTAGCAAATTCAATCAAGAAATTAGCCGGTTTTAATAGTTTAAAAATTAATTTAGTTTGGGACCCGCCCTGGAATCAAGGTATGATGTCTGAAGATGCAAAATTAGCTTTGGGCGTGACATAATTTGTAGTAAATTAGGATATATGAAGAATATACTTACAATATCGGAAAATGCTGCCTATCAGATAAAGAAAATTATTGGCCAGTCAAAGGATAAGTGTATAGGTGTAAAAGTGGGTGTAGATAAGACTGGGTGCTCAGGATACGCATATACAATGGACTATGTTTTTGGTGAAATAGGAAGTTATGATGTTGTTGAAGAAAAGGGAGTTAAGGTTTTTATAGAACCCTCTGCTTCTATGTTTTTAATTGGAAGCGAAATGGATTATAAAACAGATAAAATGGCTTCAAGATTTGTTTTCAATAATCCTAATGAAAAAAGCACCTGCGGGTGTGGCGAATCATTTACAGTATAATTAATTCAAGGCGGAGTAGCTCAGTTGGTTAGAGCAGAGGAATCATAATCCTTGT
>TARA_B100000686_G_scaffold96877_1_pt1 | contig 69158 bp, 70 predicted proteins | sample TARA_B100000686 | Tara Oceans TARA_B100000686 (sample SAMEA2622733) | marine metagenome | biome: marine biome (ENVO:00000447); feature: marine epipelagic mixed layer (ENVO:xxxxxxxxx); material: "saline water (ENVO:00002010), including plankton (ENVO:xxxxxxxx)" | depth 150 m
GGTGGTGGAATTGGTAGACACAAGGGACTTAAAATCCCTCGGGGGAAACTCCGTGCCGGTTCGAGTCCGGCCCCGGGCACCATATCATTATGTTAGAACTTAATTACAGTAAAGAGAGGATAGGGGTAGTTGGTTTAGGCTATGTCGGGTTACCTTTAGCTGTAGAGTTTTCAAAGAAGAGGAATGTCTTAGCTTTTGATATTGATAAAAGGAGACTCAGTCAATTAAAAAAAGGAGTGGACGTAACTCTAGAAGTAGAAACTAATCTTTTAAAATCTAAGAATCTGATTTTTAGCTCTAGTATTAAAGAATTAGAGAAATGCAAGGTAATAATAGTAACTGTCCCAACCCCAATTGATTCAAAAAATATTCCTGATCTTGGGCCATTAAAAAAAGCTTCTAAGACAGTAGGGAAGGCCTTAAATAAGGGGGCCTTAGTTATTTTTGAATCAACAGTATATCCTGGAGTAACTGAGGATATGTGTGTTCCTATTTTAGAAAAAGAGTCTGGTCTAAAATATAACGAAGACTTTTTCTGCGGATATAGCCCAGAAAGAATCAATCCAGGAGACAATTCAAGAAAACTTCCTTCAATAATTAAAGTTGTAAGTGGTTCCAATAAAAGGATAGCTGAAGAAGTACAGACTATTTATTCAGAAATAATAGAAGCAGGCACACACAAAGTTTCTAGTATTAGGGTAGCTGAAGCAGCAAAGGTTATTGAAAATACTCAAAGAGATTTAAACATTGCTTTGATGAATGAATTATCGATGCTTTTTAATCGTCTCGATATAGATACTAGTGAAGTTTTAGAAGCTGCTGCAACAAAGTGGAATTTTGTCCATTTTAAACCTGGTCTTGTGGGTGGCCATTGTATAGGAGTTGACCCTTATTATTTAACTCATAAAGCACAGAGTGTTGGTTTTAATACTGAGGTAATCATGGCTGGAAGAAAAACAAACGACCAAATGCCAAAATATGTAGCCAAAGAAGTTCAAAAGAAATTAAGAGAAAGAAAAATAAAGATAGAGAATTCAGAAATTTTAATACTGGGGTTTTCTTTTAAAGAAGACTGTAATGATATTAGAAATAGCAAAGTTGTAGATATTTTTAATTTTTTTAAATCAAAAGGCGCTAAAACAGATATATATGATCCTTGGGTTGATATAAATGAAGCTCAAAAAATTTATTCAGTTAAATGCATTAAATCTCTACCAAAGAGAAAAAAATATCATGCAATAATTGTTGCAGTTGCGCATAGTCAGTTTAGAGAGATAAGTATTAATAAGATTAGATCTTTTTTAAAAAAAGATGGAATAATTTATGATGTAAAGGCTATCTTTCCTAGAGAAGAAGTAGATGGCTCTCTCTAATATTTTCTCGTCAAGTCTAAAAAAAATGAAGGGAAATTTCACTTACAGACCTGAAGTTGATGGTCTAAGGGCTTTAGCAGCAATTCCGGTTATTCTCTCTCATCTAAAGCCAATCTTATTTCAGATGATTTTAAACCTCTTATTTGGGATTCTCTCCATACAACTACAGAAGGGAAAAGGTTTTTAGATCCAAAGATCTTAGGTTTTATCATAAGAAAAGAAACTATAATGAAAAATCTTTATTAAGCTTAATTTAAAATTATGGGAATAATATCTAAAGAGAATAAAAGTTTAGAGAGAATGCAAAAATCTATTGTCATTATTCCAGCTCGAGGTGGTAGTAAAAGAATTCCTAAAAAGAATTTAAAAAATTTCTTAGGAAAAGAGATTATTTCTTATCCAATAAAGACAGCAATTCAAAGTAATTTATTTTCTGACATCATTGTATCGACAGACGATCCAAGGATTGCAGAAATTGCAATCAAAGAAGGAGCTTCAGTTCCCTTCATGAGATCTAAGAAGAATTCAGATGACCATGCATCTACTTTTGACGTTATAAAGGAGGTATTAGGTCAACTCAAACAAAAGTATTCATTTACTTGTTGTTTGTACCCTACTTCTGTTTTTGCTAGGAGTAGTCACTTAACTGAAGCCTTGAATGTGTTAGAGACTAAAAGAAATATCTCTTCTGTTTCTAGTGTAGTTGAATATTCACATCCAATAGAAAGGAGATTAAGTATAAAAAATAAATCTATCCAAGTTGTCGATCGGGAAAAGTTTAATAATAGATCTCAAGACCTTAAAGTTTACTATCACGATGCAGGACAGTTTTATTTCTCTAAAACCTCTGATTTATTAAGAGAAGAGACCATGGTGCTAGAAAACTCTTACCCAATCATACTTTCTAATCATGAATCTCAGGATATAGATAATCCTGAAGATTGGGTAGTGGCTGAGATTAAGTATTCCAATTTAACTAATGAAAAAGATAATACCTTACGCTAGACAAGATATATCAGAAAAAGATATTGATTCAGTTGTAGAAGTCTTAAATTCTGATTTCTTAACACAAGGAGCTAAAGTTCCTGAATTTGAAGACATAATTTCAACTCACTTAGGAGTTAATTATGCTTTTGCAAGTAATAGCGCAACGTCTAGTCTTCATCTTTCTTGTCTAGCAGCAGGCATATCTAAAGGGGACCTTGTATGGACATCGCCTATAACTTACGTAGCTTCAGCTAATTGTGCTTTATATTGCGGTGCTGAAGTTGATTTTGTAGATATTGATTCTAGTACCTGGAACATAAGTGTAGAGATCCTAGAAGATAAACTAAAAAAAGCAGAAAAATTAGGAAGAATTCCTAAAGCGTTGATCTTAGTTCATCTTGCAGGGAACCCATGCAACTTAAAAGAGATTTATGAACTTTCAAGACGATATGGTTTCCTCATTATCGAAGATGCTAGTCACGCATTGGGAAGCAAGTATTTCGATGAACCTATCGGGTCATGTAAATTTAGTGATCTGACTGTATTTAGCTTTCATGCTGTAAAGAATATTACCACTGGAGAAGGCGGTATGATCCTTACAAACAATAAAAGCTTTTCGAAAAAGATAGATTTATACAGAAGTCATGGAGTAACTAGGGATAAGGAACTACTCGAAGAAAAAGATGGAGGTGACTGGTATTACGAGCAACTCTTATTAGGATTCAATTATAGAATGACAGATATTCAGGCTTCTTTAGGAATTAGTCAATTTAACTCTTTAGATAGTTTTATAGATAAAAGAAATCAAATTTCTAAAACTTATTTTAAAGGGTTCCAAGATGTTCCTATAAGTTTGCAAGAAGTCAGTAAAAATGATTTGTCTGCTTGGCATATTTTTATAATCAAACTAAATCTTAAAGAGATAAAGCTTAATAGATTAGAAGTTTTTAATCTTTTAAAGCAAAAGGGAATAGGGGTAAATGTCCATTATATACCTGTTCATCTTCAGCCCTTTTATAGGAATCTAGGTTTTAAAAAGGGTGATTTTCCTAATTCAGAAAAATACTATGAAAGCGCAATAACTTTACCTATGTTTACCAGGTTAAAACAAGAAGAAATTGAATTTGTGATAAAGTCTGTAAAAGAATCAGTCTATTAACTGAGATAATAAGTCATTAAAATTTAGAAAGTTTGAAAATAGGTTTTAGAGTAGATTCTTCAGAGTTAATTGGTGCAGGGCACGTAGTTAGGTGTATAGCCCTAGCTCAAGAAATGAAAAAGAGAAATATTGAAATTTTCTTCATTTCTTACAATAACCTACCTTTTTTGAAGCAATATATTTTGTCACAAGGTTTTGATTTATTTGAAATATCTGAAATTAATAAAACAAAAATTAATTGGAATAAAGACTTAGAGAAGACTTTAAACGTACTTGAAGAAGTTTCTTTAGATGCACTAATAGTAGATCACTATGCTTTGGGTCTTGGATGGCTTTCGGGTATTAAAGAAAAAATAGAAAAATTGGTTGTTATTGACGACATGCCAGGCAGAAAGGTTGTTTGTGATATTCTAATAGATCAAAACCTAGGAAGAGAAGCTAAGCATTATTCTTCTTTTATAGAAGATAAGACAAAGTTGATTTTAGGTAAAGAATTTGTACTAACTAGGCAAGAATTCAAAGAAAATAGAGCTAGAGCTTTAAAGAAAAGAGAAGAATTTAGCGGAATTAAAAGTATTTTATTGTCTTTAGGCGGATCTGAAGATCCTAGAAATTATTTAAGAATTATTAATAATATTTCTAAAAGCGAAATAGATAGTCTTAGCCAAGTTACTCTGGCACCAGGGTTTCTTGATAGTCCTGAAACTATATTCAAGGACCTTACAAGACACAGTAGTTTGAAGGTTGAAATACTAAGCAATCCATTAGATATTCTAGAGGCAATGATAAAAGCTGATATCTCAATTGGTTATGCTGGCTCAAGTTCTTGGGAGAGATGTATTTTAGGTTTACCAACATTAGTTAAAGCTGTTTCAAAGAACCAATTATTTATAGCAGAAAGTCTAAAAAAAGAGGGAGTAGCAAAAATCTGGAATAATGAAAAAGACCTTAGGAATTTAATTCTAGAAATGAATATTGAAGATAATTGGTATAAAGCAGTCAGTGCTTCTAAAAATATTTGTGATGGAAACGGTTCTCGCAGAGTAGTTGACGCTATATTAGAATGATCTAAATGAAAAAAATACCTTTAAGAGTGACTTTCGCTGTAGATAAAAAATCTTGGCTTATTCCATATTTAAAGAAATTTATTTCAAAACTTAAACCCGAAGTTGATGAGATAGATTTAGTGTTATATGCCAAAGACATAAAAAAGGGTGATTTAACCTTTTTCTTGAGTTTTCAGGAAATTGTAAAAGAAAATATTCTTAAGAAGAGCACTAATAATCTTGTTGTACACCAGAGCCCTCTTCCTGAAGGAAAAGGAATGTCGCCTTTAAGTTGGCAAATATTAGAAGGGAAGAATAGTATTCCCATAACTTTATTTGAAGCAGTATCAGATTTAGATGCAGGCCAAATCTATATTCAGAAAGAGGTGCATTTTAAAGGAACTGAACTACTAGGTGATTTAAGGAAAATCCAAGCAAAATATACTTTTCTTCTTTGTGAAGAGTTTATTAGAGGATATCCTTCTATTCTAAAGGGTGCTAAGAAACAAGAAGGAAAGGAGTCTTATTACCAGAGAAGAAAACCTGAAGATAGTGAATTAGATATAAAGAAACCTATATTAGATCAGATAAATCTTCTAAGAATAGTCGATAATAAGAGATTCCCAGCCTTTTTTTATTACAAAGGTCAGAAATATAAATTAAAAATTTACAAAAGTTAGAATGATGAGAACATTGGATACCTCAGTAAAGATTAAGGGAAGAGAAATAGGTTTACACTACCCGCCCTACATAATTGCAGAGTTGTCAGCGAATCATAATGGTAGTCTAGAAAGAGCAAAGAGATCTGTAAAAATAGCAAAGGAAATGGGTGCTGATGCAGTAAAGTTTCAGACCTATACCCCTGACACCCTCACTATAGATAGTGATAAAGAAGACTTTAAGATCAAAGGAGGATTGTGGGATGGGTTTACATTGTATGAGCTTTATAAATCGGCTTTCACTCCATTTGAATGGCACAAAGATTTATTTAGCTATTCAAAATCTGTTGGAATTACTTGTTTTAGTACTCCTTTTGATGAGTCTGCAGTAGATCTTTTAGAAGATCTGAATACCCCAGCTTATAAAGTAGCTTCGTTCGAAATTATTGACTTACCTTTAATTAAATATATTGCTAGAACAAAAAAACCTTTAATAATTTCTACTGGAATGGCTAATAAAGAGGAGATTCAAGAGGCAGTAGAAGTTGCAAAAGAGAATGGCTCAGGAGAAATAGTTCTTCTTCACTGTATCAGTGGTTATCCAACTCCCGTGGAACAATCAAATTTAATGACCATCCCTGATATGATTAGTTCTTTTAACTCTCCTATAGGTTTATCTGATCATACGTTAGGAATAGAAGTTTCTATAGCTTCTATAGCTCTAGGAGCTTCAGTTATAGAAAAACACTTTACTATAGATTCTTCAGATAAAGGACCTGATAGCGAGTTCTCCTTGGAGCCTGATCAATTAAAAGATCTATGTATTCAGTGTAAGTCTGCTTGGCAAGCATTAGGAAAAGCTGGATATGAAAGAAAAGAAGTTGAAGAACAGAATATTAAATTTAGAAGATCTATTTATGCTGTTAAAGATATAGAATTTGGTGAAGTTTTAACTAAAGAGAACATAAGAAGAATTAGACCTGGATATGGGCTTTCTCCCAAGTATTTTAATGATTTAATAGGAAAAAAAGCCTCATTAAAAATTGAGAGAGGGACTCCTTTAAGCTGGGATATGATTGAGAAATAATATAAATAGTCGAAAGAAATTAATATGAAACTACTAATTACAGGTGTTGCAGGCTTTATAGGTTCGCATGTAGCAGCAGCTTGTTTAAAAAAAGGCTACTTTGTAATCGGAATAGATAACTTAAACTCTTATTATGATCCTAAATTAAAAGAAGATAGATTAAAGTTTCTCTATGAGATAGCTGAAGGAGAGGGCATGGAAAAAAACTTCAAGTTTCTTAAAGGAGATATATCAAAAGAAAAAGATGTAATGGATTGTTTTTCAGATAACCCCGAAGTTGTAATTAACTTAGCTGCACAAGCTGGAGTCAGAAAAAGCCTTGAAGATCCCCGTTCATACATAGATAGCAATATAGTTGGATTTGTAAATGTACTAGAAGCTTGCAGGTACAACAAAGCTTCACATTTAGTTTATGCAAGTACTAGCAGTGTATATGGTTTAAATACACATATGCCTTTTTCTGAATCGGATAACACTGATCACCCCATTCAATTATATGCGGCTTCAAAAAAATCTAATGAGCTCTTAGCACATTCCTATAGTCATTTATTTGAATTACCAACCACAGGTCTAAGATTCTTCACTGTATATGGTCCATGGGGCAGGCCAGATATGGCTTTATTTCTTTTCACTAAAGCTATTGTTGAAGGAAGATCAATAAAAGTTTTTAACGAAGGTAATCATACGCGTGACTTCACTTTTGTTGATGATATAGTTGAAGGGATAATGCTAGCTGCAGAAAAACCACCTGAAACTAATTTAAATTGGGATCCCTCTAGCCCTGACTCTTCATCTAGTTCAGCACCTTATAGAGTTCTCAACATTGGAAATGGTGAGAGAGTGGAACTAAATGACTATATTAAAGAAATTGAAGTAAATCTTGGAAAGGAAGCCAAAAGAGAACTTTTACCTCTTCAACCAGGAGATATCCCTGATTCTTTATCAGATATAACTCGTCTTAATACCTTAACAGGTTATATTCCAAAGACTTCCTATAAAGAAGGTATATCTAAATTTATTAAATGGTATATAGATTACTATCATATAGATTAAAGAGGTTTTATTGTGTCTAGCGTAGTCGCAATCATTCCTTGTAGGGGTGGCTCTAAAGGCTTGCCAGGAAAAAATATAAAGCTCTTTAGTGGTAAGCCTCTATTAGCTTGGACTTTAGAACAACTCTTAAACTCTAAAAAAATCGATGAGATTTATGTTTCATCAGATAATAAAGAAATTTTAGATGTTGCTTCAGAATTTGGAAGTGACACAATTCTAAGACCTGATGCTTTAGCTGCAGATACTTCATCTTCAGAAAGTGTATGGTTGCATGCTATAGAATTTTTAGATCTTGATAAGGATACTGTTATTATTGCTCCTCAAGTGACTTCACCCCTGAGACTTAAAGAAGATTTTTCTAATGCCCTAGACCAATTCACTTTGGAAAATAATGATTCACTTTTCTCTTGTTCACCTTTCGAGGATATATGTCTTTGGAGTAAAAGTGGTAATGAAGCCAACCCTAAACCTGTTAATTTTAATTACAGAAATAGAAGTAGAAGGCAAGAGTTAGATATGCAGATAGTAGAAAATGGTTCTTTTTATATTTTTAGGGCTGGTAATTTTAAAGAAGAAAAGAATAGAATATTTGGGAAAGTAGGTTTTTTTATGATGAAACAGTGGCAAGTCTTTGAAATTGATGATTACGAATCTTTCTTGTTATGTGAAAATTTAATGAAGTATTTTGTTATAGGTGAGGAAAAATGAGTAGATTAGTTTATATGAATGGGGAGTTAGTCCCAGAATCAGATGCAAAAGTATCTATTTACGATTCATCATTAATGTTTGGTGATATGGTTTTTGAAATGACTCGATCTTTTGGTGGAAAGCAATTTAAATTGGAAGAACACATTGATCGACTCTTAACAGGCGTTAAAATATTTAGGATACCTCTAGAAGAAACTAAAAAAAGCTTGATAGAGAAGTGTAATTTAACTATTGAAGCAAATAAGAAAGAGTTTTCAAAAGATGATGAGCATAGGTTAATGATTGATGTGTCTAGAGGTACTTTGGGAATCTATCAAGGAGTAGAAGGTTTGCATTCTGGACCTAATCTAATCATTGCAGACTTCCCTTTGAAGTGGACAGTAAGAGGAATGGGAAAATTATTTGATGAAGGAATAAATGCATCTGTTACTTCTCAGAGAGCCTTACCATCAAGTCTTTTAGATCCTAAAATAAAAAATAGGAGTAGAGTTTTCTATTTAATGGCAAACATCGAGGCTTCAGAAATAGCTAGAGAGAATACTTGGGCCCTTCTTCTTGATCCTGATGGGTATGTTGCCGAAGGAACAGGAGATAATTTCTTCATAGTAAAAGATGGAAAGGTAATTAGCCCAGAGCCAAGAAATATTTTAAGAGGGATCTCCAGGCAATATATTATGGAAGAGTTATGTCCTTCACTTGATTTAGAGGTAGTAGAGAAAAATATAGATCTTTATGATGTTTATGACGCAGATGAGGCATTCATGACTGGTACTCCTTTTTGTATGTTGCCAGTAGTAAGTATAAATGGACTAGATATAGGTTCAGGAAAAAGAGGAGATATTTACAGTCGTTTACTAACAAGATGGTCAAAAAATGAAAAAATTGAAATTGAGGACCAAATAAAAGGTTGGGATAAACACTTAGACGAAAGTAAAGAAGGAAATAAAGTATCGCCTTATCAGTTTAGATCTGATAAGGAAAATAAATGATTGGTTTTATGCAAGGAAGGTTAGTAGAGCCTGTTGACAACAAAATACAAGCTTTTCCTAAGGATAAATGGGTAGAAGAGTTAAATATAGCTTCTCAGAACGAATTTAACAAAATTGAACTAACAGTTGACCTAGAAGGTATTTGGGAAAACCCTTTAACTAATAAGCTAGGCTTAAAAGAGTTAAAAAATAATTTAGACATCTATAAAATAGAGCCAGTAGCTTGCACTGGTGATTTTATTATGCACGAACCTCCATGGAGATCATCTGGAACAAGAAAAAAAGACTTAATAGAGACATTAAAGGCTGTCATAGATGGATTGGGATTTTTAAATATTCCTATCTTCGTTTTTCCTCTGGTAGATCAATCTTCTTTAAATAAGCATGAAGAATCAACTTTAGCTTCTTTTATAAAGGACTTAGAGGAAGACTTAATAAGAAATAATGTAAGAATCGCCTTTGAATCAGATTACCCTCCAGAAGAATTAAAAAGGTTCATAATGAACTATAATCCAAAAGTCTATGGAATAAATTATGATATAGGGAATAGCGCTAGTCTTGGATTCAGCCCTGAAGAAGAAATTAACTGTTACTTTGAACATATCATCCATGTACATGTAAAAGATAGGTTTTTGAATGGGGCAACTACAAGATTAGGAAATGGAAATGCTAATATTGAAATGTGTGTTAATATTTTAACCTCACTAAACTATTCTGGAAATTATGTTCTTCAGACAGCCAGGAGTGAAGAAGGAAACCATCTAAAAGAATTAATTTACAATCGCGATTATTTCTTATCTTTTTTTAAACAATGAATGTATTAGTAACTGGATCTACTTCCGGCCTCGGTTTTTACTTAGCCAAGGAGTTTACAGAGCAAGGCAAAAAAGTTTTTCTTAACGGAACTGACCAGAAAAAATTGAATAAAGCAAAGGAAGAGCTTTCTTTAGAGGGCTTAATATCTGATGTTACTAATCCATCTCAATCAGATGAATTGGTTAGAGAGGTTGAAAAAAATCTAGGGTTCCTTGATTCCGTTGTATGCAATGTGGGGTCTGGGAAAAGCAAGAAACCTGGGGAAGAAGATTATGACGAATGGTTAAGAATGATAAAACTAAACCTTTTATCTTCCGTAAATATAGTGAACTCTTTAAAGAAATATAGTAAATCAAAAAAAATAAGTATTATCTGTATTTCCTCAATATGTGGAAAAGAATTCATAAAAGGAGCGCCTTTGTCATATTCAGCATCTAAAGCTGCTTTAAATCAATTTGTAAAAGTTGCTTCTGAAGATCTTTATTCTTATGGTTTTAGAATTAATGCAGTGCTGCCGGGTAATATTATTTTTCCTGGCTCTACATGGGAAGATAAAATAAACAATGAACCTGAGTTAGTTGACAAGACCTTACAATCGACTGCTATGAAGAAATTAGGATCGACAGAAGAAATTTTTAATGTTGTAAATTTTCTTGCTTCACCACAATCTTCTTTTTTAACCGGAACATTGATAACCGCTGATGGAGGTCAAACCAGATCTACCTGATAAAATACCTATCCAGGCAATAATTAAATGAAAGATTTTCAAATATCTGGAACTGTAGTCATAACAGGAGCTGCTGGTTTGTTAGGTAAGCAGCATGCAAAAGCTGTTTTATCTGCAGGTGGTTCTGTTGCTTTGGTTGATTCAAATGAAACAGCTCTCGAGGAGGTGTGTTCTGAATTAGAGCTAGAGCATAAAGAAAAAGTTTTTTCTTTTTTATGTGACATTACGAATGAAGAGCAGGTTATTAATTCATTGAATTTTGTTAAAGTGGAATGCCCTACAATTAAAGGCTTAATTAATAATGCAGCAATTAATCCTTCAGTAGTGAAAAACCAAATTCAGAATAATAATTCATTCGAAGATTTTTCCCTTGATCAATGGAATTTAGAGATTTCAGTTGGTTTAAGTGGAGCCATGCTATTTACCAAACATTTTGGACAAGAAATGGCAAAGAATAAAGAGGGCACAATCGTTAATGTCTCATCTGATTTAGGGGTCATTGCCCCAGATCAAAGAATTTATAAAGATTTAGAAGGAGGCCTAAAGCCAGTAACTTATTCAGTTATCAAACATGGACTTATAGGGTTGACAAAATTTACATCCACTTATTGGAATGAACAAAATATTAGATGTAACGCCCTTGTTCCCGGAGGAGTTTTTAATCAACAGGACCCTTCTTTTGTTAAGAATCTAGAAACCTTAATTCCTCTTGGAAGAATGGCAAAAGAAGATGAATACAGAGGAGCTATAATTTTTCTTTTATCTAAAGCATCTAGCTATATGACGGGTTCTTTACTTGTGATAGATGGAGGTAGAACAGCTTGGTAACTAAAAATAATAAAAAAAATATTAGATATGAGTATACAAGATAGATTAAAAAGAAGAAGTGATCTAATAAGTGAGAATATTCTGGAAATAACAGATGTAGTAGAGGACATGTCTAAAGAAGTATCTAAGTCTTTGTTGAAAGGAAAAAAGATACTGTTTTGTGGAAATGGAGGTAGCGCTGCAGAAAGTCAACATATGGCAGCAGAATACTGTGCTACTTTAGATCACAATAAACCAAGAGATGGAATGCCTGCAATCGCTTTAACAACTGATACTTCTTTTTTAACAGCGTGGACGAATGATTTTGGATATAAAGAAGTTTTTAAAAGACAACTTGAGACTTTAGGAAATTCAGGTGATATCGTATTTTGTTATTCCACTAGTGGAAATAGTGAGAACGTATGTTTGGCAGCTGAGAAGGCTAACGAATTAAAAATTAAAGTTCTTGGTTTTACTGGAAATTCTGGGAAGACCAAATTAGGAAATTTCTGTGATCTAATTTTTGAAGCCCCTTCAGTAAGTACTCCTATAATTCAAGAATTTCACACTATTGTAGGTCATGAAATCTGTTTAAGAGTTGAAAAGCTTCTTTCTGATGGGAAATAAATTGGAAATAGACCTTATTGTTTATGACTTTGACGGAGTCATGACGGATAATAAAGTTTATATTGATAGTTCAGGCAGCGAAATAGTTCAAGTTAATAGAAGCGATGGGTTGGCTGTATCTAAAATAAAAGAATTAAAAATAAAACAATTAATTTTATCCACCGAGAAGAATGAGGTAGTTAAAAGAAGATCTGAGAAGCTTGGAATAGATTGTATTTATAATTGCAGTGATAAAAAAAATAGCTTGGAGGAATATTGCAAGAAAGAAAATATCTCTTTATCAAAAGTCGGATTTATTGGAAACGATATCAATGATCTAGAGGTTATGGAATCAGTTAATTTTACATTCTGTCCTTCTGATGCACATGCTTTAATTAAAGAATTATCTAGATTTAAACTTTCTACCAAGGGTGGTGATGGAGTTATTAGAGAATTCTATGAATTTTTAGTTAAGGATTCATCTTAATATTTTAAAGTGATTAGTTAAAAAACAATATTAAGATAAAATGTTTATAAATTTTTTTTAAGAAATAGTAGAAAGTATGACAATTAAATTAATAGGAGAAATAGGTATTAACCATAATGGTGATATGGGCATAACCAAGGAGTTGATTTCGGCTTCTAAAGAAGCCGGTTTAGATTTGGTTAAATTTCAAAAAAGGACTATAGACAAGGTCTACACAAAAGAATTTTTAGATTCTTCTAGAGAAAGCCCTTGGGGAAAAACACAAAGAGAGCAAAAGGAGGGCTTGGAGTTTAATAAAGAACAATATCAAGAGATAGATGAATATTGTAAAGACTTAGGTATAGAATGGTTTGCTTCTGCATGGGATATAGATAGTCAGTTATTCCTCAGAAATTTTGATTGCCATTACAACAAGATTGCTTCCGCAATGATTGTTTATGATGAGCTTCTAAAAGAAGTTGCAAAAGAAAAAAAGTATACATATATATCTACTGGAATGACTTCTTGGGAAAACATAGATAATGCGGTTGAAATATTCTCTTCTGCTGGATGTCCTTTTGAACTAATGCATTGTATATCAACTTATCCTATGGATGAGAAGAACGCTAATTTAAAGATGATACAAACTTTAAAAGATCGATATGGTTGTCCTGTGGGCTATAGTGGCCATGAATCAGGGTTGGCAGTTTCTTACGCCGCAGCTTCTTTAGGAATATCATCTTTGGAGAGACATATAACTCTTGATAGGGCGATGTATGGATCAGATCAAGCCGCTTCACTTGAGATAACAGGATTAAATATGCTTGTTGGTGTAGTGAGAAAGATTGAATTAGCTATGGGTGATGGAGTTAAGAAGGTTGTTGAGGAAGAACTACCTATAGCAGAAAAGCTAAGAGAACATCTAGATTGGCAATAACTGTCTCTCTTAGAAAAAGCTACTTTTTAAGATATTTCCTATGCATTTAGAAATCTACAAAGAAAGTAAGTACAAAATACTTACTTTAACTCTCTTATTCTTTGTAGGAGTATTAGAAATGTTTGGATTAAGCTTGGTTTACCCGTTTATAGCAATCTTATTTGAAATCAATCTTGGTGGTGAGGAGCTTATAGAACGAATCACTTCTTTATTAACATATTTTAAACTTCCTATTAGTCAATATTATCTTTGCTTGTATATTGCTTTGGTACTCCTAGCAAAAGCTTTGTTGGTAACTTCTTATAACTATGTTATTAATTTAAGCAATATAGCTTATATGATCAACATTAGAGAAAGGATTTACTTGGCTTCTTTTAAGACAGAATTTGGGTATGTTTCTGACAAGATTAGTAGGTTAATAAATGGACTTACAATTATGTCTCAAAGTGCTGGAGGCGCTATGAACCTGCAGTTTAGGATATTACTGAATTTTATTATTCTCTTCTTTCTTTTAATTCTTGGATTTCTTATTTCCTGGAAAATGCTTTTAGTGGCTTTATCTATTGGAGCTGGAATATTCTTGTTATTAAAGTTTACTATAACTTTATCCAAGGTCCTTGGAGAGAGAATAGCAACATTAAACGAAGGATTATTTAGGAACCTAAATCAAGGTTTAAGCAATTACAGGTATTTAAAATCAACTTCTACTTATGGCCATTTTTATGATGACTTGAAGCCTACTTTAGCTGATATATTTAAAGTTCAGTTAAGATTTGTCTTAATCAAACACGGAACCAATGCACTTACTGAACCATTAATGGTAGTTAGTTTATCTGTGATTATTTTCTTAAGCTTGTATCTTTTAGGTATCTCTATGGCAGCAATTATTGTCATGTATATAGTATTGGGAAGATTTTATAGTCAACTTATCTTGTTAACTAATAATATTCAGGAATACCAGAGAGAACATGTTGCTGCAGTTTATTGCAATGATCTGATTAAAGAGATGCAGCAATCCTATGAAATACCTGGAAAAACCTCTTACAGAGGCAATTTAAATAAAACCCTTTCGGTAAAAAATATAACTTTTGGTTTTGAAAATAAATTATTTTTTGAGAATGCTGAGATGGATATAGACAAGAATAAGATAACTCTTATATCGGGCCCTTCTGGTTCAGGTAAGAGTACCCTGTTAAATATAATATTGGGCTTATTGAATCCTAAAGAAGGTCAAGTTCTTATAGATGATAAGGAAATTAAAGAGTTTGATAGGGATGACCTAAGAAAACAAATTGGATTAGTCACACAAGAGAATTCTTTATTTGATATGACACTAAGAGAAAATCTTAGCCTTAGGAATCCTGGTGTATTGGATTCAGAATTAATTGGTTTTATTAAGAAATTTAGATTGGAGAGTATATTTGATGGTGAAATCAATCTTGATTATAGGATAAATGAGTCTTCTTCAAATCTGTCTGGAGGGGAGAAGCAAAGGATCTGCTTAATTAGAGAGTTAGTGGCCAAGCCCAGCATTTTAATTTTAGATGAATTTACTAGTTCACTAGATAAAGAGACTTTGGAAATTGTTATTTCTTCTATATCTGAGTTAAAAGGTAGTATTACAATCATTATAGTATCGCATCAATTAGAGTATTTAGACTTAGCTGATAAAGTCTATTTTGTAGAAAATAATTCCCTTGTAGAAAAGAAAGATTAGTGTTTTTTAATTAAATAGATTTGAGTAAAGTAGCTAGGAGTTATATTTTCTGGGTAAGAAGATCTTCAGACTTAGATCATACGGCACCTATAATTTACGGCCTTATCAAGAATGGAGTTAAACCAGATCTTATAAAGTATTTTATTCAGTCTCCCCATTATTCAACAAAATTTCTTTTAAAGGACCCGAGGGTTAAGTTCTTAGAAAAAAAAGGTATTGTAATAAAGAAGACTTTATTTTTTAGATTCTTTAATTTAATGGCCTCCTTGCCTTATTCAGAATTCAAAAGTTCTTTAGATAGACTGCTTTTTAAGGTTTATGCAAATCTACTATTCATTGGAATCAAAATTAATTCAATTAATGTAATGGATCTATCTTCATCCTATGAAAACCAATATGTAGTAAAAAAACTTAGGTTAAGAGGTATTGGGACTATTGCAATACCTCATGGTATAAGTCTATTTAATGGTCATAAAGATTCTGAAGAATGGAAGAGACTATATCCCAACTCTAACCCCAACCCTCTAGATTTTAATGATCTTGTCGTAATGCCAAATAAATTATCAAAATCCTTACTTTGCACAAATCTCGCAGAAGAAAAAATACGAACTTTAGGTTCTGCTAGATATAGCAAAGAATGGCTTGAGGTTCTAGCTTGTATTTATAGGGACTTTGACTTAAATCTAAAAAGTGATAATAAGATCAATGTGCTTTTTTTATTAGAAAAACAAGAGAATTATGGTTTCGGTACTAAAGTAAATTTTTATCCTGATTTATTAAAAACTTTGTCTTTTTTAGACTCTAATCCAGCTATAAATCTTTTCATCAAGCCTCACCCAGCTATGCATCCTTCTGAAAGGCCTTTTTATGAAGATTTAAATAGTCCTATCTTTTTTTCTGACCAAGTCCCTACTTATAAACTAATCTTAGAATCCAATATAGTAATAGGTACAGATACTAGTTCCCTTGCAGACGCAATTATTCTTAATAAGAATATCCTTGTACTGTCCTTTTGCTCTGTATTCCTTACAATTTTAAAAAACTACGACCTTAAGGGCATAATGTCTAGTTATAACGAGTTTATAAATAAATTTGAAAATATAATTGAAAGACCTAAAGAAAATTTCTTTAATACTTATAAAAATAGAAATTTTATAAAAGAAAATATTGGTGATGGTGACGTACTAAAAGAATACTTTTCCTTGCTATCAAGTTTTGAAATAAAGAATAAGTAAAATTTGTAAAAGCTAAGATGATTAAAATTTTGGACTGCACTTTAAGAGATGGTGGCTATTACACTGGTTGGGATTTTGAAGAAAATTTAGTTCAAAAATACTTGAACTCTGTTAGTAAGACTTCTATAGAACTGATTGAGTTAGGATTCAGGTTTCCTAAGGGAATATCTCAGAAAGGACCTTTTGCGTATTCTTTGGATAGCTATATAGATAATCTTAATCTGCCTGAAAAACAAGAATATTGTGTAATGATTAATGCAGCAGACTATACTGATATTGATTTAAAAGATTTTCAAACATTAAGCTCTACTAAAGAAAGGAAGTCTTCAAGAATTTCTTTGATAAGAATTGCAGTTAACTTTGACGACTTTAGAATTGCAAAATCCCAAGCATTTTTTTTAAATTCTTTAGGTTATAAAGTAGCTATAAACCTTATGCAATCTCATTCTAAGGAAGAGACTTTATATAAGAAAGTTGCAGAAGAAATTAATAATTGGGGTGTTGTAGAAATTCTTTATTTTGCAGACTCTTTTGGAGTTATGAACGAAAATGAAGTTTTGAATATTATTAAATTACTAAAAAAAGGTTGGAAAGGAGAGCTGGGTTTTCATTCTCATAACAACTTAGGGAAGGCTTTGATTAATTCTATTACAGCTGCTAAGAATGGAATAAACTGGATTGATTCTACAATATGTGGAATGGGTAGAGGGGCTGGAAATGCATCTACTAAGCCTCTAATAAAGAATTTAAACAAATTAAAACTATACAATGGTGATCATACTCAGTTGGATTCAATTGAGGATGATTTTACTTCCTTGAAGAATCAGTTTAATTGGGGAGCTAATCAATATTATAGATTTGCTGCATTAAATTCAATTCATCCAACTTATGTTCAGAATCTACTTACAGAAAACAGATATTCCTCAAAAGAGATAAAACAGACCTTAAAAAATCTAAGTGAAATGGGTTCATCTAAGTATGACCCTGATAAATTAATTAGTGCTTTTTATGTAGAGAAAAAATCTAAACCTCAAGGTAAATGGAATGCTTCAGGGTGGTTAAAGGGGCAGGAAGTTATTCTTCTAGGCCCTGGCGTATCAATTTCTAGAGGCAAAGACAAAATTATGAAATTTACTGAAGAAAACAAGTTAAAGGTTATTTTCTTAAACAAAAATCATAACTTTCCAGATAATTATGCTTTTACTACCGTAATTTCAAATATAGATAGAGCAATGGTTGATTTAATTTTGTTAGAAGATAGCAAATCGAGCTTTGTACTACCTTATGAAAGGCTTAAAAATTTCTTAGGTAAGAGGAGTAAAGATTTAATTTTAGATTATGGTTTAGTTCTAGAAGATGATGAATTTGAATCAAATGATAATTACTGTACTCTTTTCACACAGAATGTATCAGCTTATGCTTTAGCTTTAATGTATCAGGCTGGTGTAAAGAGGATATATTTTGCCGGATTAGATGGATATCCAGTTGGAGATAAGAGGAATCAGGTAATGGAAAAAATATTCTCTAAATTCAAAAAGTTAAAAGAAAGTCCGGAGATTATTTCTATTACGAAGACTTATTACAAAGGTCTAGCTTATAAAGATATTAGTAAGATTTGAGTTATGAAAGAAATACTGATTGTAATCCCCGCTAGATATTCAAGTTCTAGATTTCCTGGCAAGCCCCTTAAAAAGATAAATAATAAATCAATGTTAAAAATGGTTTGGATGAAGTGTGCAAAGGTTTTTGAGAAAGATAAAATAATAATTGCCACTGAGGATCAGAGAATAGTTGATCATTGCAATAATGAAGGAATGAAAGTTATTTTAACAAGTAATAAATGCAAAACAGGAACAGATAGAGTTTATGAAGTTTCAAAAAAGATAAATGCTGATATTTATATAAATGTTCAGGGTGATGAACCAATGATATCTTCAGGAGACATAAAAAAATTTATTTCTTTTGCCAAGAAGAATTCAGGTTGTGTAATTAATGCAATGACTTCTATAAAGAATAAAGAAGATTATCTTAATTACAATATCCCAAAAGTTGTAACTAACAATAAATCAGAACTCCTATACATGAGTCGTTCGCCAATACCTGGAAATAAAGAAATAGAATTTATAAAAGCTAATAAGCAGGTTTGTATTTATGCTTTTCCTAAAGTTGCATTAAAAAGATTTGGTGAATCTAGGAAAAAAACTAAACTAGAAAAAATAGAAGATATTGAGATACTTAGGTTCATTGAAATGGGTTACAAAGTGAAAATGATAAAAACTAAGAGAGGAAGCTATTCAGTAGACACACCTAAGGATCTAAGAAGAGTTAGAGGAATATTAAAATAAAAGACTTTTTAAATTATAGTTTCTACATATTTGATTGTGATGGTGTTTTACTCGATTCAAATGAGTTGAAAACAAAAGCTTTTGAATTAGCTTTAAATGACTACAGTTCCTCTAAAGTCAGAGAACTAATTGCTTTCCACAAAAGAAATGGAGGGGTATCAAGATATAAAAAATTTGAGTATTTTTTTTCTGAGATCCTTAAAGTTTCTAAATACGAAGAGGCTTATTTAAAGGCTATAAGTAAATTTTCAGAAGAGGTAGTTAACGGCATGGAGGCCTGTTCTCTGGTAAGTGGAGTTAAGTCTTTTTTAGATTCTTTAAAAAGAAACCAGAAAGATATCTATATAGTTTCTGGAGCAGACCAAGATGAGCTAGTTGAAATTATCAAACAAAAGAATATTTTTTCTTATTTCAAAGGAATATATGGAAGTCCTGGAGAAAAAGTTAGCTATATAGAGGATATAAAAAGAGAATATAGAAAAAGTAATGGGATATTTTTTGGAGATTCATTTACAGATTTTCAAGCTTCTCAAGTTTGTGAACTAGATTTTATATACGTAAGAAAACATTCTGAGTGGACACCAAACAATAAAGAAATAGAAAACATGAGGTTAAGTGTTAATGATTTTAAAGAATTAATGATTACTAACAGTTAATGCTTATTTATAAATAGAGATTCAATTGAAATTGAGAAACATAAAAAATACTCCTTTGGAGCTTTCTAAGATGAAAAAGGGTAATATGCAAAATTCTACTTAAGAAAAACTTAAATTTGAAGAAATGTTTGACGGTAAGAAAGTTTTTGTAACAGGGGCTACAGGCTCTTTTGGACAAAAGTTTATAGGGAATATATTAACAAAATATAATCCAGAGAAAGTTATTGTATTTAGCAGGGATGAACTAAAGCAACATCATATGCAGACCAAGTTTTCAGACCACTCAAAGGTAATGAGATATTTTATTGGTGATGTTAGGGATCTGGACAGACTTAGAATGTCAATGAGAGATGGAGTCGACGTTTTAATTCATGCAGCAGCCTTAAAACAAGTTCCTGCAATGGAATATAATCCCTTTGAAGCAGTTAAAACTAATATTTTAGGAGCTCAGAATATAGTTACAGCAAGTTTAGAAAATAATGTTAAAAGAATAATTGCTTTGAGTACGGACAAGGCAGCAGCCCCTATTAATCTATATGGAGCAACTAAATTAGCTTCAGATAAGATATTCGTTGCTGCAAACAATTATTCAGGGAATAGGGATATCAAATTTTCAGTAGTAAGGTATGGAAATGTAATGGGGAGCCGTGGTTCTGTAATACCTTTTTTTCTCTCATTAAACTCAGGAGAGCCTTTTCCAGTAACTGACAAGAGAATGACTAGATTTAATATAACTCTGCAAAATGGAGTAGATTTTGTAATTAAATGTTTAGGACTGATGTGGGGAGGGGAGATCTTTGTTCCAAAAATACCTTCTTATAGAATTACGGATGTTGTAACTGCAATTTCAGATAAAGCCGAAACCCAAGAAATAGGAATAAGACCAGGAGAAAAGCTTCATGAAGAAATGATAACGCAGTCAGATGCACTAAATACTGCTGAATTTGAAGATTATTACGCAATTATCCCGAGCATCAAGAAATGGACACTTGAAGATTATTTAAAAGAATCATCACCAAAAATAGGTAAGCTTTGTGAGGACGGTTTTTCATACAATAGCAAAGATAACGGGGAATTTTTAAGTGTTAAACAACTTAAGGATCTGATTAAAGAATTTCTTTAAATGCCTGAGGCGAATACATTTAACCTTCTTTTCTATGGTTTTAATCTAAACCAAGCAAAGAGATTTGATTCAAGTTTAAATATAGATAGTTTCTATATCACTACAGACTTCTTGAAACAGAATGAATCTGCTAGATTGATTCAAGAACAAAGATTTATTCCTAAAAACCTTTTAGAAATTCAAGGTACTGATGAATTTAATCAGATTTATTCTGAAGTATTAAAGTTTTACAGTTACAATAAAAATTCTTTACCATATGAAAGAATTGACTCATTTAATCTCTCAAGTAATCTAATCCTTTCTTCTTTACATCTAACTACAAGAGGGTTTCTTAATTCAATAGACGATTCGGTCCACCATTTTAGGCAAGTGTTCAATGTTGCTGTCTATTTATTTGAGAGCATGCGATTTAAGTTAATTATTATGAGAACAGGCCCACAATCAATCTTTTCTAATTTGCTTTTTCATTTAGCAAGTCACTTTAATTGCAAAGTTATATACGGTGAACCAATAAATTATGGGCCGCATAGATGGATGTTGAATACGAATAAGAAAAGCTCAATTGAATCAGGTCTAAATCCAAATCTAGACCCAGACCAAATTAATACTATATTAGATGAAATTTTTTCTAAAGATGATTTGTCTCCAGATAGATCTAATATAAATTCTATAAGTTTCAAAGAAAACTCGCTGAGGTTGTTTATTAAAATATTAAGAAACTTATCGCTAAATTTCATAAATATTGGATATAGGTTTTTTTCTTACTCCTTCTATTTTTTAAAAAATTACTTTAATAGTAGTAAGAATTACTTTGCTTACCATAAGAAATACCCTTCGAGGGTATATTGGAAAGCTCACTTGAAAGATTTATTGAGATCAGTTTATTTACATATTTTTTATGCACTTATTTCTTATCTGGATTGGAGAAAATTAGATAAAGAAGAAGATTTTGTTGTTTTGTTAGCTAATTATCAACCAGAAAAAACTTCTAACCCAGATTCTTTAACTTATTTTGATTTAAGGAACTTAGCTGAATCAGTAAAAGTTAGAACAGATAAAGATACTAGAATAGTCTATAAGGAACATCCTTCAACTCTATTTAGGTTAATGAAAGAAAGCTTTCCTAGATTGGGAACTCTTTACAGAAGTATCGCTTTTTATAAAGATCTAAGAAAATTAGGTTTAATCATTTCGCCAATCGAGGTGGACACTGAAGACTTAATTTTAAACTCAAAAGGAATTTACTGTTTAACTTCAACTGCAATTCTGAATCTAAACATAGGAAGTACTAAGCACAGTAATTTTTTAGAACTTCCCATTAATGTTTTTGGAGATAGGTGGTTTAGTCAATTAAAAAATATAATCTCTTTTGAAGATAATGGTCAAAGAAATGAGAAAGGTAAATTATCTTTAAGAGACCTTCTTAATCAACAGCTAAGTAATGGATTTTATAGTTTAGGAGAGCCAGGTGCTTACAATGAGAAAGTAGTTGATTCTCTTATTCCTGAAATAAAAGATATCCTAAAGAAATTATAATTAGACTGATGCCAAAAATTACCGTTTATATAACAAATCATAATTATCAAGATTATATTGAAGAAGCAGTTGAGTCTGTATTAAGTCAGTCCTTTCAAGACTTTGAGTTATTGATAATTGATGACGGTTCTGAAGATAACTCCAGAAAGGTTATAAATAAATACCAAGACAGGGATAGAGTAAAAATAATTCTTCAAGAAAGGAAGGGATTAAATGTTACAAATAATATTGCTCTTAAACAGGCTAAAGGGGAGTTCATAGTTCGACTAGATGCTGATGATTATTTACATCCAGAAGCTCTCGAAAAGATGGAAGAGAATTTATCAAATAATCCAAAAGCGGCAATGATTTTCCCTGACTATTTCAATATTGATAAATTTGGAAATATTATAAATACAGTTAGAAGGCATAATTTTAGTAAGGAGGTTAGCTTATTTGACCTTCCTGCACACGGCGCCTGCACAATGATAAGAACTAATTTATTAAGAGAGTTAGGAGGTTATGATGAAAACTTTGACCGTCAAGATGGTTATGATCTTTGGCTTAAAGTAATTTTCAAATACAGAATACTTAATCTCAATGAACCCTTATTTTTTTACCGACAACATGGATCTAATTTAACAAGTAACAGCTATGATCTTCTTAAAACAAGAGCAGCAATAAAAGAAAAGCATCTTAAACAAAGGGAATCAAGTTCAATAAAAGTATTGTCGATAATTCCTTTCAGAGGACCAGATATTGATAGTTCATCTAAACCATTAGAAAAGTTAAACAACAAAGAGTTAATTAGTTGGACTTTAGAAGAAGCCATAAAATCTAAAAATATAAATAGAATTGTTGCAACTTCTCCTGACAAAAAAAGCCTGGACTTTATTTCGAAATATTATTCTAAGGATGTATTGATTGATAATAGACCTTCAGATTTAGCTAAAGTTAACAAAAAACTTGATGAAACAGTAATTAGAATACTTAATGAGCAAGAAAAGAAAGGTGAACGATTTGATATTGTTACCATCTTATATATAGATTACCCCTTCAAAAGATCTTGGCAAATAGATGAAGCAATTAATACATTAAAGTTATTTAATGTAGATTCTGTAGATGGTGTAATTCCTGACAATAGATTTTACTATCGTCACCTAGGTAAAGGTTTAGAGCCTTTAGTTGAAGGAGGAGGGTTAAAACTAGAGAGAGATCAGCTTTATAGAAGAGTAGGAGGAGTGCATTGCATTAAGACTTCAAGTTTTAGGAGTAATGCAAAGTTATTGGGAAACGTAATAGGACACATTAATTTCGATTCAATTACTGGTTTTCAGATTAGATCTGATCTTGATTGGGTTGTTGCTCAGTCACTTTCTAAGGAACATTTCTTAGACCATCAGGATTGATCTTTTTTATTAGTTACTACTAAAGCTTAAATGAAATTTTTCTTCTTCTTCAAAAGAATATCTGATTTAGATCACATAGTTCCAATTATTTATACTTTAGTAAGATACGAAGTAGATAGTAAAAAAATTATTTTATTTAATATAGAACCTGATAAAACTCTTTTAGATATTGAAAAAGATCCAAGGGCGGTTTTCCTCAAAAAATTAGGCATAGAAATTAAGATTAGTTATTTAAGGCAACTTTACTTAAATATAATACAGAAAATAATAAATCCTTCTCAGTTCAATTTCTTTCTTAAGATTCTTAGAAGGTTGTTTTACTCAGCGAAAATACAAAATTCTATTAAAAATTTCTCTTTAAGGGTATTAATAAAAGATCTAGAGAGCATTAATTATTCTGATCAAGATATATTCATATTAGATCATTCAGTGTCAAATTCTAATTTAGAAGTCTTAAAGTTTGCAAACAAGAATAAATTAAAAAAGATCTCTGTACCCCATGGCCTTATAACGCACGAAGGGCTATTAATAGAGGAGCACAACAATTTATTATTTAAAGAAAATAAGGAGTTAGAACAGTTTGATAAGATAATCTTTTCAAACGAATCTGAATTTAAAAGATCAAAGATTTCTTCAAGAAAGAAAGTTGTTTTGGGGTCTGCGAGGTTTTCTAAAGAATGGCATGAAAAACTTAAGACCGTCTATGAGCCGCTTCATTTACGAGACGATAATAAGATTAATGTACTTTTATTAGCTGAGAAGGATGGCAGGCTAATAGGAAATAATTTTGTACCAGATATCATTCCAGAGGAAATTAAGAAAACTGTTAGTCTTTTAGACTCTTATGCTAATGTTAATTTGATGATTAAACACCATCCAAGTAGGACAGGTCAGTATGGAGCTGATGATCTTGGGCCATACGCTTCTGATAAAGCTCTTCATGTACTGAAAGATAAGGATGGGAGTACTTTTCAACTTATTCGAGAATGCGATTTAGTATTAACAACTTTTTCAAGTGCAGCTATAGATGCTTTTTTATCTAAAAAGAGAGTCCTTGTATTAGAGTTTGCATCGCCATATAAACTTGTCTATCGAAATTTCCCTGAAATCGAGTTAATTAGTAAATTTGAAATTCTTGAAGAGATATTTACTAATTTAGATAATTATAACCTAGAGATTTCTTCTGAAAGTTATGGTAATTTTTTAAAAGAATATGTAGAAAAAGATACAAATAATCTAGAAAATTATTTTAACTTTTTAATGTCTCTAGATGCTCAATAAGAACCGACTAAGATATGAATAACCTAGTTGATAAGATTAGAAAAGCAAAATTAAGGCTTTTTAATAGACAAAACTCTTATAGGGAGCAAATTGAGTATTTCAAAAATCCTCCAAAACAACCAGTTAAAGGCTTAAATGTATCTCCTTTAAGGTATGCAGAACAAAGTCTTAATGTAAGAAGTCAATTTATATGTCAATTGTTCGATAATCTAATTCTTAAAGACAGTTCGATAATAGAGCTAGGTTGTGGAATAGGAAGGAATCTTAATTATCTTTGTGGTGAAGGTTATAAAAATATATATGGAATAGATGTTAATGAGGAAGCCATAACAAAGGCACCCATTATCTATCCAAGTCTTAAAGAAATTTCAGGAAATTTATCTATTGGTTCCTTAGAAGATTCTTTAAAGGAGTTTAGAGATAATCAGTTTGATGTAACTTTTACGATGTGTTGCTTAATGCATATACACAAGGAAGTAGAGGAAGAAGTATTTAAAGCCATAGAAAGGATAACTAAGAAATATTTAATAACTATTGAATTTGAGGATTCAATTCACCCAACCCATTTCTCAAGGAATTATAATAAGGTTTTTGAAAAGTTAGGCTTCGAAATGCTCGAAGAATACAATGAAAAAAAGGTGAAAGATATATTTAGATCTGATGTGAAAGTTAGGATTCTAAAGAAATAAAATAATGAAAAATTGGCAAGGTAAACACGGTCCTTTTTTGATTGCTGAGATAGGTGGGAATCATGAAGGGAGTTTTGAATATGCAGTTAGATTAACTGAGCTCGCATGCGATTCCGGAGTAGATGCAATAAAATTCCAAATTTATACTGGTGACACTTTGGTATCTTCTTTAGAAGATCCAGATAGAAATAAGCATTTTAAAAACTTCGAGTTAAAAAAAGACCAATATATTGAACTGGCTAATATATGTAATAGAAATGATGTTTTGTTTACTTCTTCTGTTTGGGATACGAACTCTATTGATTGGATAGATCCTTACATGCCTTTTTATAAGATAGGTTCTGGTGATTTGACTGCTTACCCTTTACTTAAGCATATCGCTCTTAAATCTAAACCTATTGTTTTATCTACAGGTCTATCTAACCTTTCTGAAGTAAAGGATTCAATTGAGTTTATAAGAAAGGTAAATCCAATTTATGAATCTAAAGATAAATTAGCAATCCTTCAATGTACATCAATGTATCCTATTCCAGACGAAGATGCTTTCTTATCAGTTATAGAAGTCTACAAAAATGAACTTAACGTTACTGCTGGGTATTCGGACCATACAGTTGGTAATTATGCGGTTGAGTTGGCTTATGCAATAGGAGCTGAGGTTATAGAAATGCATTTTACTGACAATAGATCAAACAAAGAATTTAGAGATCATAAAGTTTCATTTACTAAGAAAGAGATCAAGGAATTAATTCAACGGATAAAAAAAATCACCCTACTTAAAGGGAGAAGGGACAAGCTACCTTTAAAATCTGAAGAAGAATCAAATCATACTTATTCTTTTAGAAGAGCGGTTTATCCTTCAGTTAATTTAAACGCTGGTGATAAATTAACTGAAGACAATCTAACTACCTTAAGGCCAAATAAAGGTATAGATGCTAGGGATTTTTTTAATTTAATAGGAAGAAAAATAACTGTAGATGTAAAAAAACATCAGAGTTTATCTTGGGATATGATAGAAGACAGTTAATTCCAAATGAGTAATAAATTTGGACTAATACTTGAATGTCGAATGGGGTCTTCTAGATTACCTGGAAAGACCTTACTAGACTTACATGGAATGCCGATGATTCTAAGAATTATCGAAAGATTAAATCTATGTAAAAATAAAGATATTTTGGTTGTGGCAACAACAACTAATCCAAAAGATGATGAACTAGTAAATATCCTAAAGAGTGAAGGTGTTAACTATTTTAGAGGTTCAGAAGAGGATGTTCTCTCAAGAGTCTATCTAGCTGCTAAAAGGTTTTCCATAGAAAATATAATAGAACTTCATGGAGATAATCCCTTCTTAGATCCAGACCTAATTGATAAATGCATCCATCTATATGAGAGAAAGAAAGTAGATTATTTAAGCAATACTCTTAAGAAAACTTTTCCTATGGGACTTAGAGTTCAAGTTTTCTCAACTAATAAATTGGGAGAAGTTTATAAAGACGTCTCTGATGAAGCAGTTCGTGAACATGTATCATTGTATTTTTATGAGAATCCAGATAAATACAAGTTGATTAACCTTGAAGCTAAGGGATCAGAAAATAGACCAGACTTAAGATTAACTGTAGATACAAGAGAAGATTTTGAGTTTATTTCTAATATATACAAGAAAATTTTAGAGGAAGATATTTACCCCAACTTTAAAATCGATGACGTGATAAGGATAGTGGATCAATACCAACTAAGAATTATTAATCAACATATAATCTCTAAGCCTGTAAGATAAAAAACATGAAAGAATTTAGTGCAGCAGTAATTGGCTGTGGGAGAGCTGGATCTTTATTTGATTTGGAAGATAAAAGAAAAGTTATTTCAAGTCATTGTGGTGCTTATACACAAAGCCCAATGACAGATTTAATTGCAATTTGTGATAAAGACAAAAAGAAACTTTCTGTTAGTTCTGACTTTTGGGGTATAAAAAAAACTTATCAAACCTACCACGACCTACTCGATTCTGAAAAGATAGATATTTTAAGTATTTGTACTCTACCAGAAAGCCATCTTGAGATAATTGATTTTTCCGTTAAAAAAGGAGTAAAAGCAATTTATTGTGAAAAGCCTATTTCTAAGTCATTGTCAGAGGCTAACCAAATAATTCAGACCTGTAAGGAAAATAATATTCTTTTGACTGTTAATCATCAAAGAAGATGGAGCTCTGAATTTTTAGACATTAAGAATAAAATTCAAGAAAAGCAATTTGGAGAGATACAGCACATTAATTTTTACTACTCTAGAGGAGTTTATAATTCAGGTTCTCATTTATTTGATTTATTGAGAATGCTATTTGGAGAAGTAAAGAAAGTCTTTTCTACCTCATCAATAATAGATTTTGAAAAAGAGCCAACCATTAGTGCTTTTTTACATTTTAAGAATAATTACTCAGCAAATCTTATAGGTTTAGATGGAAATAATTATAGAGCCTTCGATTTAGAGATTTTCTTTACTGAAGCAAAGTTAACCATTAACTCTTCCTTAGAGGTATCAGTTTCAAAGGCTAAAGAGAGCACTAGAACCAAAGAATTTTTTGAATTATCTAGGCCATTAAGGATTAAAATAAAAAAAGACAAGGAATCGCCCATGGTAAGGGCTGTAGAAGAGATAGCCAATAACCTTGTAAAGAAAGGCTTTAATTCTTGTTCTGGAGTAGACGGATATAAATCATTAGAAATAATTCATTCCTTGATTGAGTCTTTAGAAAAGAAAAGAGAAATTATTTTACCACTTAGATAAAGTTCTTTTTAAGTAAAACTAGGAGTAAATAAAATGACAGAAGATAAAATAGAATCACACCTTTATTTTAATAGGGAAGATCAGGTAAAAAGGTATGAATCAGTTTACGGAACTCCTAACTTTAATGAAAAGTACCCACAAAATAAACAAAGATTATCCATATTCATTGATCTCCTTTTGAATATAAATCCAAGTTTTGTAGTAGATTCAGGTTGTGGTACAGGACTGCCATTGGTTCATATTTTACAAAATAATATAAATGCAGAAGGGTATGACAAATCTGAAAACATGATAGAAGCTGCAAAGAAAAATTTAAAAGATGCTGGTTATGATTCTGGAAAGGTCCAAATTGGCGATTTTGAAAACCCGGAACACCTTAAGGACTCTTCTGTAGATTGTATAACTGGAATGGGGGCTTTTTATTATGCTAAGGACTTTACAGAAACTCTTAAAAATCAGACTAAGAAGCTAAAAAAAGAAGGCCACATAATTTTTTCTCTTAGAAATAGGTTATTTGATCTTTCTACTTTGAATGAATACACAGAAAGGTTTTTATTTGATCTTTTTGAGGTAAAAAAATTTGATAAAGAATTGCAAGATCAATTTAAAAATCAATTTAAGGACAACAGTATTACTGGAAAGAAGTTCTCTACGGTTGATGATTCGCATGTGATGTCAAATTTTCATAATCCTTTAACTGTCAAGGAGGAGGTTCTAGATCCTGTTGGTTTAGATCTTAAAGGTGTCTACTTCTATCATTTTCATGCATTACCGCCTGTATTCGAACACCTCAGACCAGAGGAATTTAGAAGTAAATCTTGGGAAATGGAAAATCCTTTAGACTGGAGAGGTAATTTTCTTGCCTCTTGTTTTATTGTTCATGCTGTAAAGAGGAAATAATTATGAAAATGATTGAATTAGTCCAAAAACTTTATCCAATTCATAGGAGTTTAACTGGTAATGGAGTTAGAGAATCTTTAAAGATAATTCAAGGAGAAATACCAATTGAGATTAAAGAAGTACCTTGTGGAACTCAAGTGTTAGATTGGACTATTCCTCCTGAGTGGAATATTAAAGAAGCTTTTGTAAGGAATCAAAGTACAGGTGAGAAGGTAATTGATTTCTCTGAGCATAATTTGCATATAATGGGTTATTCTCAGCCAGTTAATAAAGTCTGTGATTTTGATGAGTTATCTCAGCATCTATACTTCTTAGAAGATCAACCAGATGCTATTCCTTTTGTATGCTCTTATTACAATGAAAGATGGGGGTTTTGTTTAACTTACAATGACTTCTTAAAGCTCGATAAAGAGGCGAATTATGAAGTAATTATAGACTGTGAACATAATCCTAAAGGGAGTCTTACTTATGCTGAAATTATCTTAAAAGGAAAAAGTGATAAAGAAGTATTTTTTTCTACCTACATTTGTCACCCGCAGATGTGTAATAACGAGCTTTCTGGTCCAGCATTAACTACTCAGTTAGCAAAACACATAATGGAAATAGATAATTATTATTCATATAGGTTTATTCTTATTCCTGAAACAATTGGATCAATAACCTACCTTGCAAAAAACATAACTCACCTTAAAAAGAAGGTTAAGGCAGGATTTAACCTATCTTGTGTAGGCGACAATAGAACTTATTCTTATGTTCCTTCAAGATTAGGAGATAATTTATCAGATAAAGTAGCCAAATTCTGTTTAGATAATTATGTAGAAAGTTATGATAGCTATACATGGCTTGATAGAGGATCTGATGAAAGACAATACTGTGCTCCAGGTGTAGATCTTCCCATTTGTTCTGTAACTAGATCCAAATATCATACTTACCCTGAATATCATACTTCTTTAGATAATTTTGATGTGGTTACTGAAGAGGGTCTGCAAGGGGCATTTTCAATTTATAAGAAAATAATCTTCGTTTTAGAAAATAATTTCTATCCCAAGGTAACAGTATTGGGAGAGCCTCAACTAGGTAAGAGGGGGTTATTTGATGCAATAGTCGTAAAGGGGTCACCAAAAAGGATTAAAAACATAAAAAACTTTTTAGCTTTTAGTGATGGCGATCACTCGATCTTAGATATTTCTCATAAGTTAGATGTAGATTTTGCGGAATGTGCTGAGATAATGGATATTTTGGAAGAAAAAGGTTTGATTGAAAAAATATCTAAAGATTAATGAAAAAGCAGCTAGTAATTGAAGGAGGGAATGTACCCTTTATTAAACAAGAGTTTGATTTGGGTGCTACCTACTCAGAAGAAGAATCAGCCGCTATTCAAGAGGTAATTAGTTCAGGTACTATTTCTGGATTTGTTGCTAATTCTGGCCAAAAGTTTTTCGGAGGACCTAAGGTTATTGAGTTAGAACAACTTTTTAAAGAATATTTTGATGTGGATTATGCGGTAGCAAGCAATAGTGCAACTAGCTCTCTTCATTGCGCAATCTCATCTCTAGGAATAGGCCCTGGAGATGAAGTTATTGTTCCAGCTTTATCTATGTCTGCTTCAGCCACTTCAATAATAATGTCTGGAGCTACTCCTGTTTTTATTGATATTGAAGATAGCTCCTCAACATCATTTAATTTAAATGCATCTCAATTAAAAGAAAAACTTTCAGATAAGACTAAGGCCATTTTGGTAGTACATTTATTTGGTATACCAGCTCAAATGGATGAAGTTATGTTATTTGCCAAAGAAAATAATTTGTTTGTTATTGAAGATTGTGCACAGTCTCCAGGCATCCTCTTTAATAGTAAATATACAGGTACCTTAGGCGATGTAGGTATCTTTAGTTTTAACCAAAGTAAAACGATGTCTAGCGGAGAAGGGGGGGTAGCTATTGCAAAAGACGAAAATGTAGCTTTGAGGATGCAGTTAATGAGAAATCATGCTGAAGCAATGATTGAAGACTTTCCGCAAGCTAAAATGGAAAATCTAATAGGTTATAACTATCGTATAACAGATTTAGAAGCAGCGGTTGCTATAGAACAATTTAAAAAGTTAGATAAATTTAATTCAAGAAAAATAGATTTAGCGAATGAATTCTCTATAAGACTAGAAAAGATTGAAGGTTTGAGAGGTATTAATAAAATTTTATCTAAAGAAAATGCCGTTTTTATATATCCTATTATCTTCCAAAAAGAATTTTTTTCAGTAGATAGAGATTATTTTGTTGAGGCATGTCAGAAAGAGGGTATTCCTTTGGTTCCTGGTTACACAAAACCTATAGTAGATCTTCCATTATTTAAGGATTATTTAGGTAAAGATGATTTTGAGAATGCTAGATCATTGCATTATGAAAGACTTATTTCAGCAAAGTTTTGTCATCATAAGAATGTATCTAATCAAGATATTGATATGATTTCTGATGCCATCGAATACGTAGTTTCACTATTAAAGAAAAAAGATTAAATTTTGAAAAAAATTATTATATATGTACCTAAAAGGTACTACATGCAAAGAGTTTCAGACATTCTATCTAACCTTGGTGAGGTGGAGTTGCATATTTTATCTCTTGAAAAATTGTCCCTCTCTAAACAAAACGCTTATTTTTATCCTGTTTTAAATTTATTCTCATTGTGTAAAACCCTTCTTCAATTGAGAAAAATTAATTTCGACATCATCTTAGGATGTAATGTAGACAACATATATTTTCAATTAATGCTTAAATTTCTTAAATACCATGAGTTTCACAGCTTTGATGAAGGGCACATAGCTTTAAGAGATTCAAAATGGGAGCTCGGAAATTTAGATGGTATCGTATACATAGATGAGTTTTCTGTTACAGGACAAAGAAGATGGTATTTGCTTAATAAATTGACAGGATTTCCTTTACCTTGGGGGAAGGTATGGGATTTATCTAAGGTGCATTACACCTTTTTTAATCCTGAAATAGTTAGACACCCTCTTAGTAAAAAGAAGGAAGTAACTTATATTAAAAGAAGAGATTTAGATAACAAAATTGAAAGAGTATTTTTAGGTGTTAATAGTTTCTGGAGCTGGACTGATGATTACTCTAAAAGAGGTAATCCTGAGCTTTATAATCAAGCCCTACAAAAGGCTGCAGATAGGATAAATAGCTTACAACCTAATCTTTACTTGATGCATCCTAGAGAGGGATCAGATCTTATAAAGCTTTTAGATCATAGGATCATCTTGCTAAAAAATATGGACGGTAACGAGATTTTTCTTAATTCACTTCATAAATCTTCTCCTATAACCGTTTATACAGTAATGTCTGGTTCTGTTTATGACCTAATAACTGACATTGAGGTTCGCTATGTCAATCTTTTTAATAGATTTGATAAAGATACATACTCCAAATGGATTAATGAGTTTAATGAATATAGAAAAGGTATTGATCCTAAGGCTTCTAAAGCTCATGAAATAAATTTTGATATATAAGAGATCTAATTGATATCAGTAGTAATACCAGCATTTAATGATTCTGAATTTTTAGAAGAAGTATTAACAGCTCTTCAGAATCAAACGTTTAACAACTTTAGAGTTATAGTCGTTGACTCAAGTACTAACAAAGATTCTTCAATAAAAATAGAACAGATGCTTCAGAATACAACATTAGACAATAGATATAAGAAGATCAATAGATCATATGCAGGTAGAAGCATGAATGTTGGTATTGATTTAGTGGAAGATGAGTTAATAGGCTTTTTAGATACAAAAACCGTTCCTGAAGATAACTGGTTAGAATCTTATCTGGAGATTATTAACAAACAATATGATGGTGTTTTTGGAGTTACAAAATATGAGGCTCATACAAACTTCCAAGAGCTTTTGAAAGCAGCTTCATATGGGAATATCGGGCATCAAACTGTACCCGGGACAATAGTGAAGAAATATGTACTCAACTCAGAAGGTAGATTCTTAGAGAATACTAGGGCAGCTTATGATCAAGAATGGAAAGCTAAAGTCAAAGAGAGGTACAACTTTTTTACCCCAAAAAAAACAAGTATTACATACAGCAAATTGCCTGAAAATCTTTTTTCTACTATAAAAAAATATCTCCTCTACACTTTTCATTTAGCAAGAGTTCAAGTTGAAAGGAATCTAAAGGAAGCTTATTTAAGTTTAGGTCTTTTTCTTCTTGCCGCACTGGTTACTAGGTGGAATTTTCTTTGGGAAGGTTGGGATGAGAGCCCCTTATACATAGATGATATTACTAAGATTTTCTTACTATCAATAATATTCCTTTTAATTGTACTAGTTTCAGTAGATAGAATATTACCTTCAACTGGACCAAAGATTTTTTTGAACACTCTAAAGTTCCTTGCTTTTGTATTAATTAGCTACGGGGTTTATAGATGGAATTCCTCTATAGCTGACCACATAGAATCTGCTCTTTTATATGTACCGCATATTACAAAGGCATATTTGGTTATTTTATTTCTTATATCTGTATTTTACAGAGGTCTTTATTCACCTTTAACTCGAAATGTCTCGAAAAGTTCATTATTTCCCTTAAATTGGATGAAAGTAGGAATGCTTGGTTTAGTTTTAGATTTGATAAAAGCTCCAGGATATTTTATAGGTGCCCTGCTTTCAGTTTTTAGATTTATAAGATAGAGTATGCGACTTTACTATAAAGCTAAAGAGGTTTTTTTATCTAATAAGGAATAAAACAGAATATGGCGCTTCCTGAACTAACAAATTCTTCCATTAAAGATCTATTTTTAGAGTTTATCCAGATCTTAAAAGAGAACTTGAAAAGTCTTCTGTTCTCAACGTTTATTGCTCTTTTAGTTGGAATAATTTGGTCAAATTTTCTTACTCCTCAGTTTCATGTTTCTGCAAAAATTGGACCTAATATAAATGCAGAGAATCAACAAATGTCAGCTTCCTCAAGTTCCCTTATAAGTTCTTTTTTAGGAGGTGGTTCTGCTTCAGATGATGATATGAGTAATATACAGACCTCTATGTATTCTTACCCTGTAGCAGAAAGAATGTGGGAAATAGGCTATGCAGATATATTCTTTGGTAATAATTTTGACCAAGAAAAAGAATTATATTTAAGAATTAATCCATCGATTTGGGAAAAGATAGGAGCTTGGATTTTGGGTTATAACTTAAATCTAGAAATAGGCCCCAAAGATCTGAAAGATTTAACTATTTCTAAGGTTAAGTTCTTAAAAACGGACTTCGATCCTAATGTTACTCTTTCTATTATGACTTCTTCTCCTGAGAAATATAAAGATTTTTTAACATCTTTAATTAAAGCTACAGATGACTATTTAAAAGAAGAGAAACTTTCTTATTCAAATCAGCAAATAGTTTTCTTATCTCAACAATCTGCAGTGACTAAAGATGTTGATATAAGAAAGGCTTTAATCAATTCTATAAAATCGAAATATTTAGATGTTGCGTTGTTATCTAATGACTTACCCTATTCGCACAGAATAATTGATGAACCTTTCATATCGGATAAACCGCTTTCTCCAAATCTACCATTTATATATATATTTTTTGCTTTTATAGGCTTTTCAGCAAATCTGATAATTATTTATGTGAGAAAGAAAATTCTCTCTGAATAATGTTTAATCCCCAAAACCTTGGTTTCCAGCTTATTGGAGAACTAAGTCCTTTTTATTATTTATCTGAAGTAGCTAACTATTTGTTCTGTTTATTGATAGTTTGTGTTTTTATTCATTTTAAGTACGTAAAGAGAGAACACTTTATTTTTTGGGCGATTTATTTTTTAAGTCCTTTTTTATTTAATTTCATTCTTTTTCATCCTGCCTATATGGGAGATCAATTTCTTTATGCTTCTCAAATTATTAATGTTAAATCGGGTTTAGAATCTTCTGAAAGTATAACGGCAGCTTTTGGTAGTTTTGAATATTTTAAACAAGCGAGGGTATTGGTAAGTAGTTATATACTTTCTTACATACCAATTTTTTCTCTTTCTTCTATAACTTCATTGGCTTTTATAAATAAACTCCTTATTTTCATAATGTTTTTGTTTCTAGAAAAGAGAATTCAATCAAAATATGCACTCTATTTTATTATGATCCCAAGCCTAATTTTATATAGTTCTGTTTCTTTAAGAGATACTCTAGTGTTGGTATCTGCAGTATTTTCTATAATCTTTTTAATTGAAAGGAGGGTTTGGAGTTCTCTTATTTTTATAATTTTAGTAGGTTTAACTAAACTACAGAATTTTCCTGCTTTATTGGTATTGTGGATATTCACTTTTATTATTCAAGCTTCTAAATCTTATTCTAGAATAGCAATAGTTGCCTCTGTTTTATTATTAAGCTTTATAGTCTTCTTTGATACTTTTTCTGGAATCTTAAATCTATATAGGGTGGCTTGGGCCATGGAAGATGGTATGAGTCTAAATGAAGCAACAGGGTTGGAATTTTCCTCGGGCCTTGATCTTATATTTTTAAGTTTAATTGAAATACCTATCTTTCTACTGAAACCCTTACCTTGGCAGATTAGTAACCCTCTCCAGTTATTAGTTTTTCTTGAAAATATTTTTTTGTTTTATTTAATTTATATTTTTGCAATAAAGGATGGATTTTATAAGAATAAAGAAAATATAATTCTTATTGCAGGCTTCATAATGTGTATGGGGCTACATGCTATCACTGTTTATAATTATGGAACTTTAGCTAGATATAGATTTATAGGTCTTTTCCCTTATTTAGTAGGCTTTTACTATCTTAGAAATAGATATGAATCAGAAAGATCAATTAAACCAGCCTGATCTCTTATTTGTTATCAGTGAGTTTAGTTTTTTAATAACTCATCGGCTAAATTTGATTAAACACTTATCAAATGACTTTCCTGAAATAGTTATTGCGACAAACTTAAAAGGTGTATCAAATAAAGACATTAAAAGCCTTAATCTTCCAAGAGGAATTAGATTTGTAGACTATTATGTTCATAGGTCTGCTATAGGAATTACCAATAATCTATCCTCTTTATTCAGACTTTTTAAAATTCTACATTCCCTAAAGCCTATAAGGCTATTTCTTGTTTCCTCCAAACCTATAGTTATGGGTGGTATATGTTCACTTTTTTTGCCGATTAAGAAAACTTACTACAATATTTCTGGATTAGGTTATTTATTTATCTCTGAGGAATTAAAAGCAAAAATTGTTAAAAATATTTTGATCTTAATTTATCGCCTAATTTTTCTTAAGAAAGGATCTAAAATAATCTTTCAAAATAAAGATGATTTAAATTATTTTGTTGATTCTAAAGTTGTTAAAGAGTCTAAGGCTGAACTTTTAGAAGGAAATGGTGTAGATACTGATTTATTTATAAGAAAAAAAAGACCTAGAACCATTACTTTCTTATTTGCCAGTAGGTTATTAATAGATAAGGGAATTGATCATTATCTAGTTGCAGCTAGATCCTTATCTGATTTAGAGGTGAAATTTAAAGTAGCAGGAAGGTATGATAAAGATAACCCAAATTGTCTGTCTCAAGAAGATATGGATAAGATGAAATTAGATTCTTCAGTAGAGTACCTGGGGGAGGTTGACTATGAAGAAATGCCTGAACTATTTAATTCATCTGATGTCTTTGTATTACCTTCATACCGAGAAGGACTTCCTAAAGTTGCCCTTGAAGCAGCATGTTCCGAAATGCCTTTAATATTGTCTGATGTAAATGGCTGTAGAGATTGTCTAGTTAATGGAGAAACAGGATATCTTGTTAGGATTAAAAGTTGGGAAGATATTAGAGATAAGATGTTGTATTTCTTAAAGAACAAGGATCAAATAAGTGTTATGGGAAAAAAGTCCCGTGAATATGTTAAATCCAATTTCTCTGAAAAGGTTTTATTCAAGAAGTATGATTTATTATTCAAGAAGTGATTGATATCTTGTTCCAACAGATTTTTAACTAAGTGAAAAAATTTGAAAAACTTAAAAAAGCCTAAATTCTCAGTTCTATATATATCTTATGATGGCCTTTTAGAGCCATTAGGCGAATCTCAAGTTTTATCCTATATAGAACCACTTTCTAAACAGTTTAAAATCGATGTAATTAGTTTTGAAAAACCCTCTGACTTAAAAAGTAAAAGACAAGAAGATTTAGATAAAAAGCTTAAAAATCAGGGTATTAGATGGCATTATCTAAAATATCATTCAAAGCCATCAGTAATTTCTACCTTATTTGATATATTTAAAGGTTTTTGTACCTGCCTAGTTATATTAATTAGAAATAAAAAAAGAATAGTTCACATCAGGAGTCTCGTTCCTGGGATTATAGTTCTACCCCTTAAAAAAGTTTTTAGATTTAAGCTAATTTTTGATATGAGAGGATTTTGGCCTGATGAAAAAGCTGACAGAGCAGGCTGGCTAAGAAGCGGGTATAGGTTCTTACTAAGTGAGAATTTACAAAGCAGGTTAATAACTAATTCAGATAAAATAGTTACTCTTACTCATCAAGCAAAAAAAAGAATATTGAAAGATTTTCCTAATTTAAGAGATTCTGTTCTGGAGGTTATTCCAACCTGTACAGATTTAGATAAGTTCAAATTATCGAATCATCAAATCCAAATTACTGATGAGTTTACTTTCGGACATTTAGGTTCTGTAGATACAGCTTACAATATTGATCCTATATTAAATATGGTAAGAAATTTTCAAGAAATTGGAAAAAAAGTGAAGATTATCTTTTTTAATAAAGACTCTCATGAATACATTAGATCAAGAATTAATAAATACAATCTTTTAGAGGGTTCTTTTGAAATTAAAGCTGTGGAATTCAGTTCTATTTCGGACCATTTAAAAGAAATAGACTTGGGGTGTTTCTTTGCTAATTACTCTATATCTATAAAAGGTTCCTTACCTACAAAGATAGGAGAATTTCTGAGTTCAGGGAAACCAGTAATTTGTAATCCAGCGAATGAAGATATTGCTGAAATCATCGATAAAAACGAAGTAGGAATAATAAAAAGGTTAGAATCAGATTATTCACCTGAAGACCTTTTTTATTCCTTAGAAGAGCTAATGTCAAAAAAAGATATTAGAGTTAGGTGTAGAGAATTAGCAAAAAAACTTTTTTCTCTTAATTTAGGTGTAGAGAGTTATAGAAAAATATATCTTGATTTAGGAGCTGAATGAAAGACAACAAGGATACTAAAGCAGTTACAGATTTTGGTAAAGAATGGGAAAGGTTTAACCAAGAAACTGCTTCAAGGGACTTAGAAGAAGTTTATATGGCTTACTTTTCTATTTTTCCTTTTGAAAAGATAGATAATAATTCTAAAGGATTTGATATGGGTTGTGGTAGCGGTAGGTGGGCAAAATTTATTGCCCCTCAAGTAGGAAAACTTTATTGTGTTGATCCAAGTAATAAGGCTTTAGAAGTAGCAAAAGAAAATCTAATTAATTTAGACAATTGTGTTTTTGAAAATAGCACAGCAGATGAATTCTCTGCTCATGCTAATTCTTTAGATTTTGGATACAGTTTAGGTGTTCTTCATCATGTTCCTGATACACAATCAGCGTTAAATCAGTGTGTTGATAAACTAAAACCTGGAGGCCCTTTTCTGCTTTATCTTTACTATAATTTGGATAATAAAGGATCACTATTTTCTTTTATATGGAAGTTATCAGATTTACTAAGAATGGTAATCTCAAAACTACCTTTCTTCTTAAAAGCTTTTATTTGCGATCTGATTGCTTTCTTTGTTTATTTACCTCTAGCTAGGTTATCTTATTTATTTTCTAAGCTTGGCTTTAAAGTAAACAATGTACCGCTTTCTTTTTATATGGATAAATCTTTTTATATCATGAGGACAGATTCACTAGATAGATTTGGAACAGGTCTTGAGAAAAGGTTTTCCAAGGAAGAAATAAAATTAATGATGTTAAACAGCGGTCTGAAAGATATAAAGTTTTCTGAAAAGGAACCTTTTTGGACAGCTATAGGAATAAAAGAAGGTGAAGAAAGTAAATAAGATACTAGTTATTTGCCCTTATCCTGAAGATCAAGCTGCTGGCCAAAGATTGAAATATGAACAATACTTCAGAAGTTGGGAAGAGAATGGTTTCGAAATAGAAGTATCAGAGTACATGGATCAAAATTTATGGGAAATAGTTTATGAAAAAGGTAATTATTTAAGAAAATGTTTTGGTGTACTAAAAGGCCATCTTAGAAGATATAGAGACTTGTTTCTTATTTGGAGATTCGATGTTGTTTATATCTTTCAGTGGACTACTCCGTTTGGGATAGGACTCTATGATTACTTAATCAGACTATTAAGTAAGAAAATAATTTACGATTTAGAGGACTTCGTTGTCTTAAAAAAAGGTGAAGAAGAAAACCCAAATCCATTACTTAAATTTATAAGATCCAATAGAAAAACCGATTTCTTAATAAAGAATTCTGATTATATTATTACCAGTTCACCTTCATTAAATGATTATTGCCTAAATAAGAATAAGAAAAAAAAGTCTTCATTTATTTCTTCATCAGTTGATACGAATAAATTTAAACCATCTAATAATTATAAAAATGATCATAAGATAGTTATTGGGTGGACTGGCACTTTTGGATCTAAACCTTATTTAGATTTATTAAGAGAAGTCTTTATAGAGTTAGGTAAGTCGTATGAATTTAAATTAAGGTTTATAACTAACTTTGATTATCAATTACCTGGATTAGATCTTGAAGTTATTAGATGGAGTAAAGAGAGTGAAGTTTTAGATATGCAGTCTTTGGATATAGGTGTTTACCCTCTAGAGGATTCAGAATGGGTTAAAGGAAAAAGTGGGTTAAAGGCTATACAATACATGGCTTTTGGGCTACCTATAGTTGCATCAAACTTAGGAATAAACCCTGACTTAATTTCTCATAATATAAATGGCCTCCTAGCAAGTAATAATGATGAATGGCTTGATCATCTTAAAAAACTAGTTGAAGATTCTGAATTAAGGAGAGATCTAGGACTGGCGGCTAGAAAATTAGCAGTGGATAAGTATTCTCTTTCAGCTATAGAGTCTAAATATTTAGATATACTAAAAGAAACAAATCAAAATGAATAAAAAACGTATTTATATGGCGGGTTCTGGTGGAATGTTAGGAGAAGCATTTTTTAAGGTCTTTTCAGAAGATTATGAACTTAAATGCACAGATATTGATGTTAATGAAGAATGGTTAAGTTATGCAGACTTCAGAGATTTAGAATCTTACAGTGAGGACGTTAAAGACTTTAATCCAAATTTTCTATTTCATATAGGAGCCTTCACCGATCTTGAATTTTGTGAAAAAAATATAGAAGATACTTATATAACAAATACTAGTTCAGTTGGAAATGCAGTTTCTATAAGTAAAGATTTGAATATTCCTCTTCTTTATATTAGTACTGCCGGTATATTCGATGGTTCAAAAGAAACCTTTGATGATTGGGATGAACCTTCTCCTATGTGCCATTATGCAAAAAGTAAATATCAAGGTGAAAAACTTGTTCAGAGTAATTTAAAGAAATATCTAATTTGTAGGGCAGGTTGGATGATGGGTGGAGGCCCAAAGAAAGACAAGAAATTCATTAATAAAATATTGACACAAATTAAAGAAGGCAAGAAGGAGCTTTTTATAGTAAATGATAAGTTGGGAACACCCACTTATACTCATGATTTTGCAAATAACGTAAAAGTCTTATTGGAGTCAGAAGACTGGGGTTTATACAACATGGTATGTGAAGGATTGACCGGTAGGATGGAAGTAACTCAAGAATTGCTTAGATTACTTAATCTAGAAAATGAAATAAAAATCACTGCTGTCAGTTCTAGTTTCTGGGAGAAAGAATACTTCGCTGCTAGACCAGATTCGGAAAGGCTAATAAATGCTAAATTAAATTCAAGAGGTATGAATATTATGAGGGACTGGAAGATTTGTTTAAGAGAATATTTAGAAAATTACTATAAGGACTTCATTTAATCTATGTCAATTTTTACATTTATTTATAACTACATAAAATGATTTTAGTTACAGGTGCAGCAGGATTTATAGGGTCAAATTTTGTGCATTCTTGGTTAAAAGACTCTCAGGAAGGTGTTATCAGTTATGACGCCTTAACTTATGCAGGAAATTTAGATAATTTAAGCAATATAAAAGATACAAATCATAATTTTATTAAAGGTGATATAAGAGACGAAAAGAAGGTAATTGAACTTTTGGATAAGTTTAAACCTAGAGCAATAATAAACTTTGCAGCAGAATCTCATGTAGACAGGTCTATAGAAAGCCCGAAAGTTTTTTTAGAAACAAATATCATGGGTACCTATAATCTTCTTCAATGTAGTTATATTTATTGGAACAAACTAACTGGCAATTCTAGGGATAATTTTAGGTTTTTACATATATCAACTGATGAGGTCTTTGGCTCTTTAGAGTTATTAGATGAAAGCTTCAAGGAAACAGATCAATATCAACCTAATAGTCCATATTCTGCTAGCAAAGCCTCTTCCGACCATTTAGTAAGAAGCTTCTATAAAACTTATGGATTACCAGTTATAACTTCGAACTGCTCTAATAACTACGGTCCTTATCAGTATCCTGAAAAACTAATTCCTATGACTATTTTAAATTTAGTAAATAGGAAGAAGGTTCCTGTATATGGAGACGGAAAACAAATAAGAGACTGGTTGCATGTTTTAGATCATTGTGATGCTTTAAAGGATATCTTAGAGAAATCTGAAATTGGGGAGGTATATAACATCGGTGCTGAAAATGAAATGCAAAATATTGAACTTATAATGTTTATTGGTGATATTTTAGAAAAACACTACTTAAAAAATGATTTTATTTCTCAAGATTTTATAGACTATGTTCAAGATAGACCTGGTCACGATAAAAGATATTCTATAAACAGTAGTAAAGTAAAAACTATTCTTGGATGGGAACCTAAGATTTCATTTAAGAAAGGAATAGAAGAGACAGTCAAATGGTATTTAGAAAATCCTGAGTGGGTAGAGAATATTTATAAGAAAAAAAATAACCAATGACACAACACAAAATACTCCTTCTGGGGTCATCAGGTCAGTTAGGCCTGTCCATTAAGGAGTTACTAGAAAAAAAATACACTTTAAGGGAAATAAATAGACCTGAATTAGTCTTTGAAGACAGTGAAGATTTAAAGCAAAGAGTGCTTGCATTTAACCCAAAGATAATTATAAATTCTTCTGCTTATACTTCAGTTGACTTAGCAGAAAACGAACGCATAGAAGCAGAAATTGCAAATAGTTTAGGCCCCTCATTATTAGCAGAAATATCTAAGGAACTTGGATCTTTATTAATTCATTACTCTACTGATTATGTTTTTGATGGACAAAAAAACACAGCATATAAAGAAACAGATGAATGTAATCCTATTAATTTCTACGGCAAGTCAAAAAGAGATGGAGAGAAAGCTATTCTAGAATCTAATTGTAAAAGCTTAATAATAAGGACAAGCTGGGTTTATAGTCATTTACGAAATAACTTTCTTTTGACTATTCTTAAATTAGCCACTTCAAAAAATGAAATAAAGGTAATAGATGATCAATATGGATCACCAACTTCAACTGAGCAAATAGCTTTAGCTACATTTAATTTACTAGAAAATTATTTAAGGGGAAATTTAAATGACCTAGGTCTTTATCATTTTAGTTCCATAGGAAAAACCAGTTGGTATGGTTTTGCTAAAGAAATAGTAGATCAAGCAGAAAAATTAGATTTTAATTTAACTTTACGAAAAGAAAATATTGAACCAATAAAATCAGAGGAGTATGGTGCAATAGCAGAAAGACCAAAAAACTCTTTTTTAGATATTACAAAAATTTTATCAGTAATTGATATTAATGTTTCTAAGTGGCAGGTTGAGTTGGTTCAAGTACTAAAGAAAATAAAAAAATTAACTTATGAATAGAAAGGGTATTATTTTAGCGGGTGGATCAGGAACAAGGCTTTACCCTTCAACTTCTGTAATCAGCAAACAATTAGTTCCTGTCTATGATAAGCCTATGATTTACTACCCTCTTTCTACATTAATGCTTTCAGGTATAAAGGATATATTAATAATATCTACTCCAAAGGATACAAATAGATTTCAAGAGCTTTTAGGAGATGGAACTAGGTTAGGTTTAAACTTTTCTTATGAAATCCAGGAACAGCCTAGAGGTCTTGCAGATGCTTTTTTAGTAGCTAGTACTTTTTTAGGGAAAGACCACTCAGCTATGGTTCTTGGCGATAACCTATTTTATGGCAATGATTTATCCACAATACTTAAGAAAGTAAATAATAAAAAAGATAGAGCAACTATCTTTTGTAATGAAGTTAAGAATCCAGAAAGGTATGGAGTTCTGACCATAGATGATTCAGGCAATCCAATCTCAATTGAAGAAAAGCCTGATAAGCCTAAAACTAATTTAGCAGTAACAGGGCTTTATTATTATGATAATAATGTTGTAGATTTTGCTAAAAGTTTAAGTCCTAGCAAGAGAGGTGAATTAGAAATAACCTCTTTAAATCAACTGTATTTAGACTCAGGGTTACTTGATGTAGAGATTCTGGGTAGAGGTTTTGCCTGGTTAGATACTGGAACACATGAAAGTTTATTAGAAGCTAATCAGTTTGTTGCAAGTTTGCAAGAAAGACAAGGATTTAAAATTTCATGTCCAGAAGAAATAGCCTGGAGAATGGGGCTAATAGATTCTAAGAGCCTTGAAGATTTAGCTGCTGGAATACGAGATACAGATTATGGAGCCTATCTCTCAAATCTTATTAAAGAATAGATATGAAGATTGAAGAGTCTCAATTAGATGGCATCTTGATTATTAAACCGAAAGTTTTTGAAGATTCAAGAGGATTTTTTCTTGAATCCTTTAATCAAAAAAACTTTGAACTAGCCACCGGTTTAAATAATGTCTCTTTTTTGCAAGATAATCACTCTCAATCTACTAGGGGCGTGTTAAGAGGGTTGCATTTCCAAACAAAGTTTGAGCAAGCAAAGTTGGTTAGGGTAACTAAAGGAGAGATCTTTGATGTAGTAGTTGATATAAGAGAGAAATCCAAAACCTTTGGAGATAGTTTTGGAATAAATTTATCTCAGTCAAACCATCTGCAATTATGGATACCAAAAGGTTTTGCTCATGGATTCCAAGTTATAAGTGAACTTGCTGAAGTTCAATATAAGACTACAGATTATTGGAGTCCTGAACATGAAAAAGTCTTACTATGGAATGATCCAGAATTGAGAATAGATTGGCCGCTAGAAAATCCAATACTCTCTGAAAAAGACATGAAAGGTAAACTTCTTTCTGAGTTAATGGAACATACTTAAAATATTCTTAAATCTTATGATTTATATTTCAGCAATAATACTTACTATCCTCTGTTCTTTAGTTGTTTGTTCTTTATCTAATAAACTAGGCTTTGTAGACAGTCCAGATGGAATTAGAAAAGTTCATAAAGGTAATATAGCCCTCGGTGGAGGTATATGTCTTTTTTCTCCCTTGATTCTTTGTTTTTATCTATTTCCAGATTTCTCTTTATCTATTAATGATGATGTAAAGATTATAGTTTTGTGCTCTTTAATAATTCTATTTTTAGGACTTCTTGATGATATTAAGTCTTTACCAATATCCATTAGGCTCATAGGACAGATTATTACTAGTTGGATCATTATTATCATAACAGACTTGTATGTTAAAGATTTAGGTGATCTATTGGGTATAGGAAGCATTTATCTAGGAGAGCTTGGAATACCTATTACTATCTTTATGGTTGTGGGTGTAACAAATGCATTTAACATGCTTGATGGTATGGATGGCCTTGTTTCCTTAGTAGCCTTAGTCTGCTTTGGAGGCTTATCTGTAATAACTTATCTTAGTGGTATAGCTTCCCCAGAATTTGCTCTTATATCTTCAGTTCTCTTCATTTTCTTACTTTTTAATCTTGGTCTTTTTAAACGTAGATGGAAAATATTTCTAGGGGATAGTGGTGCCCTCTGGTTAGGGTTTTTAATTGCTTGGACATTGGTTTATCTTGCAAGTGATGAGAACAAGTTAATAGAACCTGTTTCAGCTATTTGGATCATTCTTCTACCTTTAATAGATGCTCTTTCTACTTTTATAGGGAGGCTAAGACAAGGAAAGCCTATCTTTTATGGAGATAGAGCTCATATACATCACGCACTTCTAGATTCGGGATTAAAGAAATGGAAGGTTCTTGTGATTATTCTCATTATCTCTTTAATATCATGCAGTGTTATTGTGTTCACAACACTGTATGAAGTTAAAGAATTCTACTTATTTTATGGTTTCTTAACTATATGGTTATTCTATTATCTTCTTCTTAAATATCCTCTTTCTAAAGACCTATAAAGATAAGAAATGTCTTTTACTATAATAAATAAATCTTCAGATTTAGATTATTTAGATAAAGAACTCCTATTGAAGTCAGTTGTTGGGGTGGATACTGAATTTAGAAGAAGAAGTAAAGATGATATTGACCTGGCTTTAATACAAATTAACGATGGCCATGAAATTTTCTTAGTAGACTGCATATCCATAGGAACTTATTTAGGAGCTTGTAAATTTCTTACTGAAAAGAAGGTACTCAAAATATTTCATTCCTGCAGAGAAGATATTGAAGTTTTATTTTCTTGGACTAAAGAAGAGCCTAAAAATATTTTTGATACACAACTAGCAAATGCATTCTTAGGGGGTTCTTTTTCCATAGGTTATCAAAAGATAGTTGAAAAAGAACTCGGTGTTCATCTAGAAAAAGATGAAACAAGATCTAATTGGATTAAAAGACCCTTAAGAGATTCTCAACTAAGGTATGCAGCTTCAGATGTGCAGTTCTTACTTGATTTATATGAAATACAAAGCAATAAGCTAAATAAATTAAGAAGGCTTGAATGGATGAACGAAGAAATTAGTTCTTTGATTAGGAAGCAAGAAAGTGAAGAGTACAAAGAGTTCAATCGGATAAATAAAGTTTCAAAATCCCAAGAAAAAGAGTTCTTATATACTCTTAATGAAATAGTACTAGAAGTTTCTGAAACGCTTGAAATTAATAAAACACTTCTCTTGTCTAAAAAAGAACAAAGGGAAGTGTTAAGTAGAATCTTGTATAGAGGAGTAGAGGAAACTGTAACTGATCTACTTAATTGGAAAAGAGATCTTCTTCAAAAAGATATTTACGATTTAGTAGATAGATTCAATTTGGGAGGATAGAAGTGAAGTTTTGGATCATTTACTCTTTAAATGCCTTATTGATTTCTTTCTTGATCTCTAAATACTTTTCTTACAAGAACCAATGGTCAGTATCTTTTTTGATACTAGTTTTACTTTTAACGCCAGCAAATCTTGATGGAGGATTGGGTAAGCTTGCTCCTAGTTTGGCTGTATTTTTTTACGATGTAATCTTTCTTCAAATGCTTTCTTTTAAAAGTCTTAGACCTCTAGTCTTAAGCCTTCCTTTAGCTTTTATATTATTAATTTTAATAAGGTTTATTAAAAAAAGATTCTTTTAAAGGACATTTTATTAAGATCTATAGTAGCAACAGCATTTTTTCCTTTTAGCATTCCAGCGCACTCACCAGGATTAAAGATCTTTACACCATTCAATTCTTTGTTAACGTATCTATGAGTATGTCCGTGAAGAACTATATCTATCGTGGGGTCACTTTCTAGTAACTCTTCGATTCTATCTGGTTCATGAAGTATTAGTAGTCTTTTACCAGATATATTCTTAGTTAGAGGAGGTTCTTTAAATTCAAATCCATTAACCAGGGATGTCTCTTTGAGGCCTTCTTCAAGTAAATCGTTGTTTCCGTATACCCCTATCATTTTAGAATCTAATCTAGAGAACCTATTTAGAGTATTTGCTTTGGTAATGTCCCCTGTATGGATAACTATATCTACTGATTGCTCATTAAAAATATCGATTATTCTTTCAACACTGGTAACAAGGTTATGTGTGTCACTGACAACACCAACAAGCATAGTTTTGTATTATTCTTAGTTTACTTTTTCTAAGATGTGTATCCCGCAAGCACTTCCCAGGCCAATAACATGAGTTAAGCCCAATCTCGCTCCTTCAACTTGTCTATTCCCAGCTTCACCTCTTAAATGAGTAGATACTTCATAGATATTTGCTATTCCTGTTGCACCCAGCGGATGACCTTTAGAAAGTAAACCGCCTGAAACATTTACTGGGACTCTACCTCCTAGCTCTACTTCTCCCTCATCAATCATTCGTCCAGCTTCTCCGTCTTCACAGAGACCCAAGTTTTCGTAATGAAGCATCTCAGCAGTTGCAAAACAGTCATGAAGTTCTACTAAATCAATGTCTTTTGAACTAACTCCTGCCATTTCATATGCTTCTTTTGCAGCCTTTCTAGTACATGAATTGACATCTGGCATTACCAAATCTCTTTCTTGATAAGGATCGCTTGTTATAACAGAAGCTCTAACTTTAACCGCTCTCTTCATACCAAGTTCTTTAGCTTTCTTCTCAGAAACTAAAACAGCAGCTGCAGAACCATCAACATTTACTGAACACATCAGTTTAGTATTGGGATAAGAAATCATCTCAGCATTCATTACATCATCTAAGGGCGTTTCAATTTGGTACATAGCCTTAGGATTCATAGTTGAATGGTGGTGATTTTTTACTGAGATTTTTGCAAACTGTTCAAAAGTAGTTCCGTGCTTCCTAGAGTGCTCCATCCCTGCTTCTGCAAAAACAGCAGGCATAGTACCTGATCCTAGTAGGCCTTCTTTAGGTATACCTTTACCTGCACCCGTACCGCCTAGTAAGCCCTTACCCATTTGTTCTACTCCTACTGCAAGAACCACATCGTATAATCCTGCTTTAATTGATGTCCAAGCTTCTCGAAACGCTGTAGCACCAGTTGCGCAAGCATTAGCACAGTTAACTACAGGAATACCTGTTTGACCTATCTCTTGAAGAATTCTTTGACCTACCATGCCACTAGATTGTCCTAGATTCCCACAATATAAAGCCTGCATATCTTCTATTGTTAAACCTGCATCATCTAAAGCCATCAAAGCAGCTTCAGCCCCTATATTAGGAACAGATCTGTCTGGGAATCTTCCAAACTTAATCATATCAACACCTAAAATATAAACATCACTCATCGTTTTCTCCTTTATGAAATTGGTTTAAAGAAATAACTAATATATGAATTGCCTTCTGCATCTTTTCTTCCTAATGCATCATCAAAGATTACTTCAACTGGCATATCAAATTCTATTTTTTCTGGGTCAGGGTCACAGTCTATTAAGTTACCCTTGACAGTACCTCCACCATCTAAATCAACAATTGCAGAAATATAAGGAACATCAATCCCTGGAAAAGATCTAAAAGTAATAGAGTAAGAATACAATTTTCCTTTATTGTTAAGCTTAACCGCTTTTATCTTTCCTCTTGTAGTGCAATTTGAACAAACTTCTCTCTCTCCCAAAAATATTGATCCGCACTCTTCACACTTGTGTCCTTCAAGATAAGGATCACCGTCTTCTGGTAACTTAAGGTAATCTACTACTGGAAGTGGCATAACTCTCCCCTATATCCCTTTATTTAGTTATTATTAATAGTATTATCTTATCCGAAAAATCTATTAATAGTTAGAAGAAAATTTAAATTAATGTCTTTTTGGAATTCAGCAATAGGTGCAATGATAGGGTTCTCTCTAGGAGGGCCCTTGGGAGCACTACTTGGGGGAGTAATTGGTTCTAAAATAGGACAAAGACAAGGAAAATCAAGGTTTTCTGTAACTAAAAAGAACCAAGTAGCTTTTTTTGCTGCTTTATTTGCTTGCCTAGCTAAATTAGCAAAGGCTGATGGTAGGGTTAGTAAAGAAGAAGTTGAAGCAGTAGATAGGTTTATTAAAGAAAGGTTTAAATTTGATACTGATCAGCGAAAGTTTGCAATAAGAATATTTAATCATGCAAAAAATGATAATAATTCTTATGAAGATTATGCCTATCAGTTAGCAACAATCTTGCAAGGAAATAAAAATGCGCTATTGGTTTTCTATGAATTGCTTTTTGAGTTAGCAATGGCTGATAAAGTTCTTCATACAAATGAGGAAGAACTATTAAAGAAAACAGTTGAAATCTTTGATCTTAACTCAAATATTTTTCAAGATCTTAAATCCCAACTAACTAACTCCACAAAAAATCCTTACTTAGTTTTAGGAGCTACCGAAGAAATGAGTTTTGAAGAAATTAAAAGAATATACAGAAAAAAACGTAAGGAGTTTCATCCTGATGCACTGATATCAAAGGGGTTACCTGAAGAATTAATTGAAAGAGCCAAAGAAAAGTTTATAGAAATACAACAAGCTTACGAGGAAATAGAGAAAGAAAGGAATCGATAGTTGTTGTTTTCATTCCTCTTTTCAATTAGTTTTGCTTCTAATATCCTATAAAAATTAGTATGTCTATCATAATAAGTGGAACAGGGCTTTATACACCTAAAGAGAGCATTAGCAATAAAGAGCTGGTAGAGAGTTACAACAAATACGTTGATTCTTTTAATGAAAGCCACAAAAAAAATATATCTGAGGGCACCCTCGAACCTCTTACTCATTCTGATGAAGGTTTTATAAAAAAAGTTTCAGGTATTGAAAGTCGTTATGTTTTAGATAAAAAAGGGATTCTAGACCCTGCAAGAATGAGACCCCAAATAGAAGAACGTACAAATTCACAGCCTTCAATTCAAGCTGAAATAGCTGTTCAGGCTTGTTTAGAGGCCCTAAAAGACTCTGGTAAAAGAGCTGAAGAAATTGATGCAGTTATATGTGCTTGTGCGAACCTACAAAGAGCCTATCCAGCAGTGGCTATAGAAATTCAAAGCCTATTAGGCATAGAAGGATATGCTTATGACATGAATGTAGCTTGCTCTTCATCTACTTTTGGAATACAGAATGCGGTAAGTGATTTAAATGCAGGTCTTGCAAAAAGTGTTTTAGTTGTGAGTCCTGAGATATGCAGTGGACATTTAAATTTTAAAGATAGAGACGGGCATTTTATTTTTGGAGATGTATGTACAGCTGTTGTTTTAGAAAAACAGAAAGATCATAAAGAAGAAGCTTTTAGAATAGTAGACACTAAATTAAAAACAGTTTTTTCAAATAACATAAGAAATAATTTTGGTTTTTTGAATCAAGCAGAAGATAGTGAAATAAATTCTGCTGATAAACTATTCATTCAGGAAGGAAGAAAAGTATTTAAACAAGTTGTGCCTATTGTTTCTTCCCTAATAGAAGAGCATCTAAAAGAAAATTCTTTATCAGTAAATTCAATCTCAAGACTATGGCTTCATCAAGCTAATTTAAATATGAATCAACTTATAGCAAAGAAATTATTAGGAAGAGATCCAGAAGCTATAGAAATGCCAATAGTTTTAAATGAATATGCAAATACGAGTTCCGCTGGGTCTATTATAGCTTTTCATAAATACCACAAAGATCTAAACGCTGGCGATATAGGCGTTATTTGTTCGTTTGGAGCAGGTTACTCTGTAGGAAGTATAATAGTAGAAAAGATCTAATCTAAATGGGAATACTAATAAAGCTTCATAGATACCTTGAAGGCTTAAGTAGATTTAACTACATAGGTTTTCTTCTTTTAAGACTGTACCTTTTTTATGTTTTTTGGAATAAAGGTACATATAAAATTGACTATTTTAATAGAGTTTCAGAAAAAATAAATTTTTTAAGTTCCATGGTCTCCGAATTGATTGCTTGGCTTTTAATATCAATAGAAATAGGTTGTGCCATATCTTTTTTAATAGGACTTTTTGTTAGATGGTCTGCTGCAATTTTATTCTTAATTACTTTTAGTTCTGTTCTTATTTTATTTTGGAAGAATTCTTGGGAAGTAAAATTAGAAGATATTGAAATGTCACTTATCTATCTTGGATTGTTAGCTACTTTACTTTTTTCAGGGGGTGGAAAGTATTTAAGCCTTGATTACTGGGTTTCCAGAAGATAGTTTTATGAAGCTTTTTGAGAGTTCAGACCTTACAGAAGAACCTTTAATTAAGGTCAATGAATGGATTTTAGAAGCTGTGAACTTAAATGTACCTTTACCTCACGCAATGAACCTGTCTACTGCTGATGAATCAGGCCAGCCTTCTTCCAGGATGGTTTTACTTAAACATATATCAGACAAAGGACTAGTTTTCTACACTGATTATAAGAGTCAAAAAGGACAAACATTAGATTCCAACCCAAAAGCAGCACTAAATTTTTGGTGGTCAAAATTAGACAAACAAATAAGAATAGAAGGAATATGCACTAAAACCTCTAAAAAAGAATCCGACGATTATTTCTTTTCTAGGCCTAGGGGTTCTCAGGTTTCTGCTACTGTTTCTATTCAGAGCAAGGTAATTGATACTTATGAAGAGCTTCTAGAAAGGGCTAAGGATTTAGAGAAGATTTCAAACGGTGATTTACCAAGGCCTAGCAGGTGGGGTGGATATCAACTTAAACCTTTAAGAATTGAGTTTTGGAAGAATGAGCTCAACAGATTACATAAACGAGAGTTATTCTTTATAGAGAATAATCAATGGCAAAAAAAACTGTTATCCCCTTAGAGGATTCTTGCAAGCTAGGTCAAAGGTAAATAGAATGTTTATTGCAAGTGACCTTTAGTTGTGGTCACCACTGAATATGCCACAGATTACTCTCCCAGATAACACAAAGAAAAAATTTAAAGAAGCTGTAACCGTAGAGGAGATAGCAAAAGAAATTGGTCCTGGACTAGGTAAATCAGTAGTAGCAGGAAAAATTGATGGTATTTTAGTTGATGCTTCAGAGTTAGTTACTAAAGATTGTAGTATTCAAATATTAACAGCTGATGATACTGAGGGACTTGAGATAATAAGACATTCATGTGCCCATTTATTAGCTCACGCCCTAAAGCAATTATTTCCAGATACTAAATTAGCGATAGGTCCCATCATAGAAGAGGGTTTTTATTACGACATTCTTTTGGATAAGCCTTTAAATGAAAAGGATTTAGAGGCTATAGAAAGAAGGATGATTAAATTAGCAAGTAAGAAATATGATGTTATTAGAGAAGTAGTCACAAGAAAGGAGGCTAAAAAGGTATTTGAAAATAGAGAAGAAATCTACAAATTAAAAATTATTGACGAAATAGCAGAAGGAGAAACCGTAGCCTTATACCGTCACGAAGAATATATAGATATGTGTAGGGGCCCCCATGTAACAAATACAAAACACTTAAAGGCTTTCAAAATAACGCGTATTTCAGGGGCTTATTGGAAGGGTGATTCAAATAACGAGATGTTGCAAAGGATTTACGGAACAGCATGGAAAAATAAAAAAGACCTAGAGAGTTATTTAAAAAACCTAGAGGAAGCTGAAAAAAGAGATCATAGAAAATTAGGCAGAAACCTAGAATTATTCCACTTTCAAGAAGAAGCACCAGGTATGCCTTTCTGGCATCCAAATGGAAAAACTATATACACTCAGATTGAAAATTATTTAAGAGATCAGCAAAAAAGAAGAGGTTATCAGGAGATACACACACCCTCTATCTTAGATATTAGACTATGGGAAAGATCAGGACATACAGAGAAATTTGACCAAGGTATGTTTAGAACAAGTTCAGAGTCTAGAGAATATGCTGTTAAGCCTATGAATTGCCCCGGTCATGTACAAATCTTCAACCAAGGGTTAAAAAGTTATAAAGACTTACCTCTTAGGTTGTGTGAATTTGGGTCTTGCACAAGGGATGAGCCTTCCGGAACCTTGCATGGATTGATGAGGGTAAGAAGCTTTACTCAAGATGATGCGCATATATTCTGCACTCAAGATCAATTAGCACATGAAATAGACGACTTTATTGATATGGTTTTTGATGTTTATAAAGACTTTGGTTTTAAAGATATTGAAGTAAAGATGGCAACAAGACCAGAAAAAAGGGTAGGAGAGGATAATATCTGGGATGAATCAGAGGCTGTTTTACAAAAAGTTTTAGATGGAAAAGGACTAATTTGGGAGAAACTAGAAGGTGAAGGAGCTTTCTATGGCCCTAAAGTAGAATTTCACTTAAGAGATTCTCTAAATAGAGTATGGCAATGCGGAACAATACAAGTAGATTTTTCTATGCCAGAGAGGTTGGGAGCTAAATATGTAAATGAAGATGGAGATAGGAAAACTCCTATTATGCTGCACAGAGCAACACTTGGATCCTTCGAAAGGTTTATAGGAATTCTTATTGAGCACTATGCAGGAGCTTTGCCAGTCTGGCTTTCTCCAAAGCAAGTAATCATCCTAAATATCACTGACAAGCACTCTAAATATAGTGAAGAAGTAAGGGATATTCTTCAAAAAAATGGATTTAGGGTAAAAAGTGACTTGAGGAATGAGAAGATCACTTATAAAATTCGCGACCACTCAATGCATAAGGTCCCTTATCTATTAGTAGTCGGGGATAAAGAGTTAAAAAATAATTCAGTTTCTGTGCGAGCAAGGGGTGGAAAAGATTTAGGCTCTATGACTGTTAAGGAATTTTCAAGCATACTGTCTAAAGATATTAAAAGTAAAAGATAGTAAAGGAGAAACAAATAGCTACAGGTAATAATTCTCGCAAACGATCTAAACGTTTACCTATAAATGAAGAGATTAGAGCTGCTCAAATTAGATTAATAGGTAATCAAGGTGAACAATTAGGGATTGTTTCTTTAGATGAAGCTTTAATTAAAGCTAAGGAAGCATCTCTAGACTTAGTTCAGATGGCAAAGGAAGGAGACCCTTTGGTTTGCAAGTTAATGGATCATGGCAAGCATGTCTTTGATTCAAAAAAACAAAAATCAGCTTCTAGAAAGAAACAGAAAAGAATTCAGATTAAAGAAATAAAATTCCGTCCAGTGACAGAAGAGAATGATTACCAGATAAAAGTTAATAAGATAAAAGGTTTTTTAGAAGATGGTAATAAGGCTAAGGTTACACTGAGGTTTAGGGGCAGAGAGATGGCCCATCAGAACATAGGAATGGAACTATTAAAAAGAGTCGAGGAAGATTTAGAAGGAATGGCTAGTGTTGAACAATTCCCAACTTTAGAAGGAAGACAATTAGTTATGATGATGGCTCCAAGTAAGAAATAGAATATGAGTAAATTAAAGATACATAGTGGCGCTAGTAAAAGATTTAAAAAGACAGGAAGCGGTTTAAAAAGAAAGAGATCTGGTAAGAGTCATATTCTTACAAAAAGAACTACAAAGAATAAGAGACAATTAAGAGGTACGGTACCCGTTTCAAAAGATGATCAAAAGAAAGTAGCTAGAATGTTAAAAAAAGACTTTAATAAATAAAAACTATGGCTAGAGTAAAAAGAGGCGTACAAATAAAAAAACGCCACAAAAAAGTTCTGAAGAAAGCTAAGGGGTATAGAGGAGCTAGGAGTAGGACTTATAAGGTAGCAAAACAGGCTGTCATGAGAGCAGGTCAGTATGCCTATAGAGATAGAAGACAAAAAAAGAGAGTTTTTAGGTCATTATGGATAGTAAGAATAAATGCTGCTGCTAGGGACAATGGTATTTCTTACAGCAAATTGATGGCAGGACTGAAGAAAGCAAATATAGAATTAGATAGAAAAGCTCTTGCTGAAATAGCAGTTAATGATAAAGAGGGCTTCACTGTTCTAGTTGAACAAGCAAAAATAAGTTTAGCAGCCTAATTTTTTCTTTACTTAGTGTCCTACTGACACATTAATTCTCTATAATGATGCTTTGTTAGTGGAGACTCCAAATTGAATTTATCTTCTTTATCAAAGAAATCAAAAACAAAGCTAAAAAGTACAAGAGATTTAAAATCTTTAGAGGAGGCCTATATTGATCTTCTTGGAAAGAATGGAGAAATTAATTTACTTTTAAAGAAGTTAGGAACATTACCTCAAAGAGAAAGAAGACAGAGTGGTAAAGCCCTTAACCAACTAAAAAATAATCTTGAACAGATCTTCACTTTAAAGAGAGAAGAGCTAAAAGAAAAGGACTTAACTGAAAAGTTAAAGAAAGATTCAATAGACATATCTTTACCTGGAAGAGCAAATGAACTAGGAACACTTCACCCTGTTACATTGACTATAAATGAAATATCTAACTATTTTATTTCAATGGGGTTTGAAATTAGATCTGGACCAGAAGCAGAAACAGAATATTACAATTTTGAAGCCTTAAATATACCTGACGACCATCCGGCGAAGGATATGCATGATACTTTTTATCTTGATAATGGAGTACTTTTGAGAACTCATACTTCCCCAGTGCAGGTTAGAACTATGGAAAAAGAAGATCCTCCTATTCGAATTATCTGTCCAGGAAGAGTTTATCGAAAAGACTCAGACTTAACTCATACTCCAATGTTTCACCAAATTGAAGGTTTAGTTATAGAAGAAGGGGCTTCTTTCTCAGTTCTAAAAGGAATGTTAACTGAATTCATAAAAGATTTTTTTGGTAATAGCATTGAAATTAGGTTTAGACCTTCCTATTTTCCTTTCACTGAGCCTTCAGCCGAAGTGGATATAAGATGGAAAAAGGGATGGTTAGAAATTTTAGGCTGTGGAATGGTTCACCCTAAAGTCTTAGAAATGTCTGGCATAAACCCTAAGAAATTTTCTGGTTTTGCTTTTGGTTTGGGTCCAGAAAGAATAGCTATGCTTAAACATAACATCCCAGACCTAAGGTTGTTTTTCCAAAATGATCTAAGGTTCCTTAAACAGTTTAAATAACCCTTATGCAATTTAGTAAAAACTGGTTAAAAGAATTTATAAAAATAACTCTTTCAGATGACGAGCTTTGTGATCAACTTACTTCATTAGGACTAGAAGTTGATAATTATAGGAGTTATCAGTCGAAATTAACTGGTAGAGATACAGTTATTAAGCTAGATCTAACTCCAAACAGAGGAGATTGTTTTAGCATATTGGGAGTTTCAAGAGAATTAGCAGCAATAAATGGATTAACTTTAAAACTTCCTAAGATTCAGGAAATAAAAATTTCTTCTAAAAGCCCTATAAATGTATCTGTGTGCGATGAGGCCCCAAAATATATTGGTAGATATATTGGTGGTATTTGCAATAAAACAAAAACACCCCCACTAATTAAAGAGAGATTAGAAATAAGTGGTATCAAGACAATAGATGCGATAGTAGATATAACTAATTATGTATTATTAGAGTTAGGACAACCTCTGCATGCATTTGATGCCAATAAATTAATAGGGAATTTAAGTGTTAGGTTTGCTAAACAAAAAGAAAAAATTACCCTGCTAGATGAAAATGAACTCAAATTAAATAAAGATTGCCTTGTCATAGCAGATGAAAAAAAATCTGTTGCCTTGGCTGGAATAATGGGAGGTCTTGATACTGGTATCACAAAAAAAACAAAATCAATCTATCTTGAAAGTGCTTTTTTTAAACCTGAAGTTATTAGAGGTAGGGCGAGGAAGTTCTCAATTCAAACAGACGCATCTACTAGATTTGAAAGAGGTGTAGACTTTAACATTCAAGCTTTTGCAATTAAGAGAGCTAGTTCATTGATTCAAAACTCAGCAGGAGGAGAATTCTCAAAAATCCAAGAATTTGTTAAGAAAGCCTCAATGCCTAAAACTAATAATATATTGTTAAGAACAGATAATCTAAATAAACAACTAGGAACTGATTTTAATAATTCTTCAGTTAGTAGAAGTCTCAAATCTCTCGGCTTTAAGAACTCTAGTAAAAATAGTCAGAGTTTAAAAGTTCAAGTACCCTCTTGGAGGTTTGATATTGAAATTGAGGCGGATCTAATAGAAGAGGTTGCAAGATTAGAGGGTTATAACAATCTTCCTGAAACCCCATTAAAAAGAAAACCCAGAAGCCATTCTGATTCTTTGTACAGATTAGCTAGAAATTCTTTAAAGTCGATGGGCTTTAATGAAGTAATTACGTACTCATTTATAGGCGAGTCTATCGCTTCTATGGTACAGCCAGTTAAGAAAAAATTAATTTTTGTAAATAATCCAATCTCGCAGAATATGAATGTGATGAGATCTAGCTTATTACCTGGTCTTTTAGAAACTCTTATTTTTAACCTTAACAATGGCGAAGAAGACTTAAAGATTTTTGAAATTGGTTCAGTTTTTTCAAAAGAAAGAGGAGATAAGATAAACCAAAAAGAGATGATTGGAGGCTTGATAGCTGGAAATAAAGAGCCAAAGAATTGGTCTGTAGAAAATAAACCCCAAGACTTTTATGATTTAAAAGGCAGCTTAGAAAATATTTTAGTCTCATCATCTACTTATGACTTCAGAAAGGCTAACATTTCTTATCTACATCCTGGAAAAACAGCCCAAATTTATAAAGGCAGGAAGCTAGTAGGACACATAGGCTCTGTTAATCCTAAATTACTAGATAAGTTAGATATTAAAGGTGAAGTTAATTTTTTTCAGTTTGATGTAGATGAGGTTTCAAATAAAAGAAACTTTAAATTTAAAAAGTATTCCCGTTTTCCAATGGCACAAAGGGATTTGTCATTTATTGTTGATGAAGATGTAGCAAGTAATTTATTGACTGATTCAATAACTTTAAAAGCAGGGGATAATATAAGAGATGTAAATCTTTTTGATGTTTATGTAGGAAAAGGCATACCTGAAGGAAAAAAGAGCTTGACCTATGCACTCAATTGGCAAGCACCTAATAGAACAATGACGGACATAGAGGTCGATAAAATTATTAGTCAATTAGTAACTTTCCTTTCTAAAAAATATAATGCTAAATTAAGGAGTTAATGAATAAAACTATTACTAAGTTAGATTTAGTTAATCATCTTCACAAAAATCTAGGATTTAATAAAATTGAATCAAAGGAACTTGTTGAAGCTTTCTTTAATGAAATAAAAACAAGTTTAAAGAAAAACCAAGAGGTGAAAATCTCTGGTTTTGGAAATTTTAAAATATTAAATAAAAAGGAAAGACCAGGAAGAAACCCTAAAACAGGAGATCCGGCAGTAATTTCGGCCAGAAAAGTTGTTTCTTTTAAGGCAGGTCAAAGACTAAGAAAAAGAATAGCTAATATCGAAGGTGAATAACTTACCAGCTATACCAAATAAGAAGTACTTTTCAATCAGTGAAGTTTCTAATTTATGTATGGTTAAATCACATACATTAAGATTTTGGGAAAAAGAATTTGATCAATTGAAGCCTAATACTAAGAAGGGTAGAAGGCGTGCATACAAGAAAGAAGATATCTTAATAATAAGGCATATTAGATCTCTATTGTATGAAGAAGGTTTGACTATATCTGGGGCTAAGAAGAGGTTGAGCTCCAAAGATGTACAAAAAATATCTTCTTCTCATGAAAGCCTAATCAGTGATCTTGAAAATATTCTAGAAGAAATTAAACAGATTGTTTAAGAGCTAACGGGGCGTGGCGCAGTTTGGTAGCGCACTAGACTGGGGGTCTAGTGGTCGCCGGTTCAAATCCGGCCGCCCCGACCATTTTATTACTATACAAAATATCTATACTATAATATAATTTATATTGATAGTTAGAGGCGTCAATTTCTCCCCTAAGAAATACCTCCAAGTAAGACCCTCTAATTATTTAGCAGGATGCAGTTTTCACCCATGTTTAGCTGCAAAAGCTGACTTACTCTGTATCCTGCTCTCTTTGGTAGATGGACTTATAAAATTTTGGTTGGGCGCAGCAGAAAGTTCATCTACCACCAACTAAAATTAAAATCTAACTTCAATTAATGAAGGGCCAGGTTCTTTGACAGAAGCAGAAAAAGCTTTTCTAAAATCTTCTATAGTTAGTGCGGTAAAAGATTCTGCTCCCAAGGACTGGCCTAAAGACTTCCAGTTAATCTCAGGGTTTTCCAGAGAGAATAAAGATTGAGCTCTATCTCCTGTTTGTAGTGCTCCTACCCTTTCTAACTCTAGTTGTAAGATTGCATAAGCTCTGTTTGAAAATATTATATTTGTTACGTTTAAATTCTCTCTAGCTTGTGTCCAAATAGATTGAATTGTATACATGGCTCCACCGTCTCCATGAAGACAGATAACAGGTCTATCAGGGCAAGCTATAGCCGCACCTGTTGCTAAAGGGAGACCTTGACCAATAGAGCCTCCTGTAAGAGAAAGCCAGTCATGGGGTTTTGAGTGCCAAGTGTTTGGATACACAGCAAAACCAGATGTCGCCGCTTCATCTGAAACTATTGCTTCTTCAGGTAAAAGTTCTCCTATTAAAGAACCCACATGGGAAGGATCCAACTCACCATTTAAAGGTGCTTTGGATATTTTGGTGGGTAAGAATTGCTCTGAAATCTTTTCTGCATTGAGCATCTCACATAAAACTTCTAAAGCCTTTTTACCATCATGCTCAAAACTAGCTAGTTGAACAAGATTAGAGTTTTCTGGAGAGAGATAACTTCTTTTTCCAGGGTAAGCAAAGAAAGAAACAGGAGGTTTAGAGCCAATAAAGACTATACTTTCAACGCCCGACAAAAACTCTTCAGCCATTTCAGCAAAGTAGGGCAAAGGTTCGACTATAGGAATGCCTTGCCCTCTTCTTTGTCTTTTTCTAAATGTTTCAGTTCCTAACCTAGCCCCAGTTTTACTTGCTATCCTTGCTGCCAAAGATAAAGATTCTTCATCTAAAAATTCGCCACCTAAGAATAACAAACAATTACTCTTATCAGTCAAGGCTTTATATGCTTCTTTAACTAAATCTTCATTTATATCTTTTGGTCCTAAACTTTTTAATACTTTGCCTTTTTCTTCAGTTTCACTCCAGGCACAATCAGCGGGTACTATAAGAGTTGCAATTTTTCCTGGAAAATTATGGGCTGCTTGCCAAGCTCTGGAGCCTCCAGCAGGAAGTTCATCAGGGCTTTTAACTCTTTCAACCCAATCAGAGCTTGATTTTGATAAACCGTCTAAATCTGATGTAAGAGGAGCATCATATTTAAGATGATAAGTTGCATGGTCTCCAACAATATTTATCATCGGAGATCTGGCTTTCTTAGCATTATGGATATTTGCAAACCCATTACCTAAACCTGGACCTAGATGCAAAAGGTTTGCAGCAGCTTTCCCCGACATTCTTGCGTAACCATCTGCTGCACCAGTTACTACTCCTTCAAATAAACCTAAGACTGGTCTAATTTGAGGGTAATGGTCAATTGCGGCAACTAAATGCATTTCAGAGGTACCCGGGTTCGCAAAAACTACCTCTAAACCATTATCCACTAGTGTTTTAAGAAGGGCATCTGCAGCATTCATTCATTTATCCTTAATTCTTTATAGTTTAGACTTATTTTATTAAAACTTAAAAGGACAGTTTACATGAGTGATAAAGATAAATTGGAAATGCTTCTTTCTAATAAAGCACCTTGTATAGAGACTCTTGGTGGAAAGGCTTTAAAATTTCAATCGGAACCTCCTCAATTAGAAATGGAATTTGAAGCAATTCCTGAATTTTGTCATTCAGCAAATCACATAGTACAAGGAGGTTTTGTTACAGGAATGTTAGATGCCCCAATGGCTCATCTTTTAATAGCCTTGTTTGATGGAGAGTTTTACCCTGCTACTTTAGATATAAATGTGAGTTTCTTAGGGCCATCTCATCCAGGCAAGCTTGTTTGTATAGCTAGAATCTTGAAGCTAGGAAAGAGTATTGTTTATCTAGCCAGTGAGCTTTACCAAAAAGATAAATTAGTAGCTACAGCAACTTCTACTGTTAAGTTAGTTAGGAATCCTAGTTAGACTTAAACACCAAAGTCCCAAGAAAGACCATCGTGGTATTTCTTAAGGATTTCCTTAGCAATAAGAATTCTATGAACTTCATCTGGTCCATCTGCTAACCTTAAAGTTCTGAATCCTTGAAACATACCAGCAAGAGGAAGGTCACTCGAAACTCCTCTCCATCCGTGTATTTGAATAGCTCTGTCAACAACTCTTCCACCTGCTTCGGGGACGAATACCTTTATAGCTGAAATATCTACTCTTGAATCACCATCCTTATCCATAACTTCTGCGCAGTGGATTGTCATCAATCTCGCTGCCTGAATATCTATATAGGAATCGGCAATAAAACCTTGGATAAATTGTTTTGTTTCTAGCTTTCCTCCATGAACTTCTCTTTGTGTAGAATATCTAACCATAATATCGAAGGCTCTCCACATCTGTCCGATAGTATTCATGCAGTGATAAACCCTTCCTGCCCCTAGTCTATCTTGCGCTGCTTGGTGACCAGAGCCTCTTGCTCCTAAGGCATTTTCTAGAGGCACTCTCACATCTTTATATTTTATTTCCATGTGATCTCCACCAGTATGACCCCAGATGGGTACTGATCTAATTCTCTCTACCCCTGCAACATCAGTTGGCACAATGATTTGTGTCATTTTCATATTTGCATTACCTGAATCATCATCATCTTCTTCAGTCCTACACATAACCACTAAGAAATCAGCCCTTTTTCCATTTGACGTCATAATTTTATGACCATTAATTACCCACTCATCTCCATCTTTAACAGCTGTAGTTTGTAATGATCTAGGGTCAGATCCTGGTACATCAGGCTCAGTCATAGAAAATCCTGACTCCATTTCTTGGTTAATTAAGGGGATTAACCATTTCTTCTTTTGTTCTTCAGTTCCATATTTAACTAGAATCTTTTGGTTTCCAGAATTAGGTGCTATAACACCAAATAGCCTATTACCTAGAGGAGACCAAGCTAAGATTTCATTCATGTAAGCATGAGTTAAGAAACCATTTCCCATTCCCCCATACTCTTCGGGTAAATGTGGAGCCCATAGTCCTTGTTTTTTAACTTCTTTCCTTATCTCCTTTCTTAATTTTGCAGATTCATCACCACCAGCATAAATTTTTCCTTCATTAGGAATAATTCTGTTTCCAACAATATCAGCTGTCCTTAATCGTATATCATTTATCTCCTCAGAAAGCGTAGGTATAGGTGCTATTTGCATAACTTTTTCTCCTTTTATTTAACATCTAATGTACGAAACTAATGCAAAGCTTGCAAGCTTTAAAAAGTATGACAATATAATCACTTAATAGGAATAAACGTGAGTTGGGAAAAAGATCTAGAAGAATTAAAAAAAAGAGCTGAACTTGCTAAAGAAATGGGTGGCATTGAGAGAATAGCTAAACATTACGCAAGAGGACGATTAACTGTTCGTGAAAGAATTGATCTTCTCTTAGACAAAGACTCTTTTCACGAGACAGGAGAAATAACAGGTAAAGTTTCTTACGATGAAGATGGTCAAATTAAAGAATTTACGCCAGCTAACTTTATTTTTGGAAGAGGCAAAGTTGATGGCAGAGAAGTTGTAGTGGCAGGAGATGACTTTACTGTTAGAGGAGGGGCAGCAGATGCAAGAATAGGAAATAAATCTCTTTATAGCTTGAAGCTCGCAGAACACTTGAGGCTTCCTTTAGTCAATCTCGTTGATGGCAGTGGGGGCGGAGGTAGTGTCAAGACTCTTGAAACTATGGGTGCAACTTATGTTCCAGGGCTACCTAGTTGGCAAAATATTGTAGCTTTATTGAGCATGGTTCCCGTTGTGGGGGCTTGTATGGGGTCAGTAGCAGGTTTAGGTTCAGCCAGAGTTGTAGCTTCTCATTTCTCAATTATGGTTAAAGGAAGTGCACAAATGTTTGTTGCAGGACCGCCAGTCGTTGAAAGAGCCTTTGGTTTAAAAATGGGAAGGGAGGAATTAGGTGGGAGTGATATTCATACCAAGACTGCTGGAGCAGTAGATAATGAAGCTGTAAATGAAGAAGATGCTTTTAGACAAATTCAAACATTTCTTTCGTTCATGCCTTCCAATGTTTGGGAAGTTCCACCTAGAAAAGAGAATGATGACCCTGTTGATAGGAAAGAAGAAAAATTAATTTCTATTATCCCCAAGGATAGAAAAGCTCCTTATGAAGTAAGGGAAGTAATGGATCTTGTTCTTGATAAGGAAAGTTTTTTTGAAATTGGTTCTGGTTACGGTAAATCTTTAGTTACTGGCTTAGCAAGACTATCAGGTTATCCTGTAGGAGTCTTAGCTAATGACTGTAATCATGATGGAGGGGCAGTGACTGCTAAGGCTTCTGAAAAAATGACTAGATTTGTAGATGTATGCGACACTTTTAATATCCCGATTGTTAACTTTGTTGATAACCCAGGATTCTTAATTGGCCTTCAAGCTGAAGAATCTGGAGTTATCAGACATGGTGTTAGGGCTTTATATAGCGTTTGGCAGGCTTCAGTCCCTTGGGTTTCTGTAATTATCAGGAGAGTTTTTGGAGTAGCTGGTGGAGGGCATGGAAATTCTGACCAATTAAATTTACGGTATGCTTGGCCTTCTGGAGATTGGGGATCTTTGCCAATAGAAGGTGGAGTGATGGCTGCATATAAAAGGGATATAGAAGCCAGTCCAGATCCAGAAGCTAGGCAAAAGGAAATAGAAGATTCATTAGATAAAGTCAGGTCACCATACAGGACAGCAGAAATGTTTGGGATAGAAGAGATTATAGATCCTAGAGATACTAGACCTTTACTTTGTGATTGGGTGGAAATGGCTTATAAGAATTTACCTCAAAGACTAGGCATAAAAGAGAGGACCATGAGACCTTAAAAATTTTTTTGTTATAAGGAGAGAAATGAAAAAAATACAATTAATTTTAATTTTAGGAGTTTTATTTTCTATAGGTTGTTCACAAAATCTTGATAAAAATTCTATAAGAACAACCTTACAAGGTGAGGTAATAGGATTCAAAGAAGACGGAACTTTTGTTTGGAGAGGCATCCCATTTGCTCAGCCTCCTGTTGGTGAATTGAGATGGAAAGCTCCAGTAAGACCAGATTCTTTTGAAACTAGGTATGAAGCTAAGGAATTTGGATCCGCTTGTTTCCAAGCACAAGGAATAATGGGAGGTGAAGAAGGTAAATGGATGGGTTCTGAAGACTGTCTATATTTAAATATTTGGTCACCTGAATGGAAGTCCGAAGAGGCTTCCCAGAAGAAAGTCCCAGTCATGATGTGGATACATGGTGGGGCAAATATTATAGGTTCTTCAGACATGTACAACCCATCTCACATAGTAGCCAATCATGAAGTTGTTGTAGTAACAGTAAATTATCGTATGTCTAATCTTGGTTGGTTTAGGCACCCAGCTTTAAGGCAAGGTAGTTCAACATTAGAAGATGCTTCAGGCAATTACGGAACATTAGATAATATTATGGCTCTGCGATGGATAAAGGAGAATATTTCTGCTTTTGGTGGAGATGTTGACAATGTAACTATTTTTGGAGAATCAGCAGGAGGTCACAACGTAGCAGCATTGTATGCCTCTCCTTTAGCTAAAGGATTGTTTCATAAAGCTATAGTTCAAAGTGGAGTCATCTCTCATTCAAAGATTGAAGAAGCAGACTCTTATTATCCAGAAGATGGAATTTCAGGTATTACTAGTTCTAAAGAAGTTATAAATCAAATTTTAATTAACCAAGAGAAAGCAGAAAACAAACTGGAGGCTAAAGAAATTCAAGACAACATGTCACTAGAACAAATAGAAAGTTTTTTAAGAGACACTACTCCTGAGGAACTTTTAACTGCTTATAGCGAAGCTAGTCCTAAAAGAGGCGGAATGACAAGAGTTTTTAATGATGGACATGTTATGGGTAAAAAAGGAATTTCTGAGCCTTTTGTTAACAACCAAATGCTTAGAGTTCCTATTATCTTAGGGACAAACAGATATGAATCTAAACTTTTTAATTTGATGAACCCTAGATTTGTAAGATGGGGTGAAGGGGAGGGTATCTTTTCTTGGATTGGAATAGATGAAATACCTTTAGAGATAATGAGACCTGATTTTTATAATGCAGTTAATCAGTACTCTTCTGATTCTTGGAAAGAAAGAGCTGCAGATACTCCGGCACGACAATTAGTTAAAACAGGGCACGACAATGCATTTGTTTACAGATTTGATTGGGATGATTTACCAGTTATTCAAGAAGTGGACTACGGAATTCTGGCTGGAGCAGCGCATGCATTAGAATTAATGTTTCTTTTTCCTGCTGCGTTCGATAATTTCCTCATTAAAAACGTTGTCATTAGAGACTCTTATGATGGTGCCAAAAGACTGTCGGACCAAATGTTGTCCTATTGGGCTCAATTTGCTTATACAGGAGATCCTGGAAAAGGGAGACTTAAAGACTTACCGCAGTGGAAGTCTTGGTCAGACAAAGAAAAATATATGATTTTTGATTCAGAAGAAGGACAGGGATTGTTAATGGTTAATGAAGAAGTTACTGTGGATTCAATTTATAATGAATTAATAACAGATGACAGGTTTTCAAAGGATGAAAAATGTCAGTCGCTATTTGGCATGTCTTATACAGGTGATGAGTTTCCAGTTGAATTTTTTAATGCATACAGTGATGGATATTGCTTAACACTTGATTATTCAGATGTTTTAGAAATAATGGGCCAAGAAGGAGATAATGATGACTAAATCTGTAGATTTTTATTTTGATTTTGCCAGTCCTAATGCTTATTTAAGCCATAAAGTTGTATCTGACATAGAGGAAAGAACTGGTGTTAAATTTAATTATATTCCAGTCCTTTTAGGTGGAATTTTTAAACTCACAAATAATAAGCCTCCAATGGAAGCTTTCTTTGGGATCATGAACAAAAATGAATACCAATCAATTGAAATGCAGCGCTTTCAGGAAAGGCATGGGATAGATAAATTCAAAATGAACCCACATTTTCCGGTTATTTCTTTGCAAATAATAAGAGGAGCCATTGGAGCACAGAAGGATGGATATCTGGATAAGTATATTGATGAAGTCCTTAAACACATGTGGGAAGAACCTAAAAAAATGGATGATCCTGATGTAATAAGAGAGGCTTTCACTGAATCTGGTTTTGATGCAGATAAGTTAATGGAGCAAATGCAGGATCCTGAAATAAAAGCTCAACTAATATCCAATACGGAAGAAGCCGTTAAAAGAGGGACCTTTGGCATACCAACTTTTTTTGTTGGAGAAGAAATATTCTTTGGAAAGGATACACTTTGGCAAGTTGAGGAGTTATTAAATAAATAAACTCTTTACCCCTTTAAAATTTTCTAGAGGCCCTAACATGAAGAATAGGTTCATGTTAGCTCCTCTAACTAATTCTCAAAGCCATGAAGATGGGGTTATGTCGGATGAAGAATTTCACTGGTTAACTATGCGATCTAAAGGAGGTTTTGGATTAACCATGACTTGTGCCTCACATGTGCAGGCAATTGGAAAAGGGTTTCCAGGTCAATTGGGAATTTTTTCAGACATTCATTTAGATGGCTTGTCTAGGTTAGCAAAAGAAATAAAGTTACATAATAGTATTGCCATAGCACAGCTTCACCATGCAGGGATGAGATCTCCAGAAAAGATAATTGGTGAGAAGCCTGTTTGCCCTTCTGAAAATAAAGAATTTTTTGCTAGAGCCTTAACTTTAGAGGAAGTTCATCAACTAAGAGATGATTTCATAAAAGCTGCGATAAGATCCGAAAAAGCTGGTTTTGATGGAATAGAGTTGCACGGAGCTCATGGTTATATACTTTGCCAATTTTTAAGTAGTGAAATAAATCTCCGAGAAGATGAATATGGAGGTAGCTTGGAAAATCGTTCTAGACTTTTGCAGGAAATAATTTCAGGTGTTCGATCAGAATGCAGAGACGACTTTATCTTAGGAGTCAGGCTTTCTGCAGAGAGGTTTGGAGTTTTACTTTCCGAATCTAAAGAGCTGGGACAAAAACTAATGACCTCAGGGGATATAGATTTTCTAGACATGTCATTGTGGGATGCCTTTAAAGAACCAGAAGAAAAAGAACATCAAGGGAAGGCCCTTATTGACCATTTTGCAGAATTAAATAGAGCTGAAACTAGATTAGGAGTGGCAGGTAATTTAAGAACCCCAAGGGAAGTTAAGAAAGCTATGGAAAAGGGAATAGATTGGGTGATGTTAGGAAGGGCAGCTATATTGCATCATGACTTTCCGCTTAGATATAAAAAAGATTCTGAATTTAAGCCAACTGAAATTCCAGTTTCTAAGGAATATTTGGCTAAAGAAGGGTTATCCCAAAAATTTATAGACTATATGTCTAATTGGGGCTTCGTTGAAGAGGTTTAATTAAGAAAACTATCGTCTTTTTCAAGCATCAGGTCATATAAAGGTTGATAACTTGCCCACATACCTGGTTCTGATCCAACCTGAGCTCTGGTGCTCTCTGCTACTTCGTCAGAAATCCTTTCCATTTGACCAACAGATTCTGCTATAAGTTGCGACTGACAGCATCTATCCATTGATAGAAAACCCCAAACGGCAGCATCAACAGTTTCACCAGTGGTTAACAGGCCATGATTCTTGAGAATCGCAGCTCTCTTATCTCCTAAAGCTTCAGCAATTCTATCTCCTTCATCAGTATCTAAAACAACACCAGTAAAGTCATCGAACAGCACATGATTGTCATAAAAAGCGCACGAATCTTGAGTAATTGGTTCAAGCAATCTTCCCATAGTTGAAAAAGATTTGCCGTACATTGAATGAGAATGCGCTGCTGCATTTACATCAGGTCTTGCTTCGTGAAGACGTGAGTGAATTGCGAAAGCAGCTGTATTTAAAGGGCGTTCTCCTTGAACTACTTCCCCCTCTCTATTAACAAGTAAAAGGTCAGAAACACACATTTGGTTAAAATGGACACCAAAAGGATTAACCCAAAAATAATGTTCGTGTTCCGGATCTCTTAATGTAATGTGACCAGCTAGGCCTTCATCAAACCCAAAATGGGCGAAGACTCTGAATCCACTAGCAAGTCTTTCAAGCTGATGTCTTCTTTGCTCTTCAATAGTTTTGCATTCAATTTGCTGTAACGATCCTCTTTCTTTCTGCGGTAACTTACCTAAAGAAGTATCTATATTAACTTTTTCAGCTTTTGATTCGTTAGTCATAATTTCTTCTAATTCTTTACTCATAATTATCTCACCCCATTAAAATTATACCTTGGTAATCCTTTGTCGTTAAATTTTTAGCTTAAATGTTAATATATAGACCCAAGGGGTAGAAGTATGGCAAAGAAACGCTATAGAAAAGAAAAAGATAGCCTTGGTGAAGTAAAGATTCCATTTAATGCTCTATGGGGAGCTCAGACGCAACGAGCAGTTAATAATTTCCCTATAAGTGGGATTAAAATGGATTTTCCTTTCACCAACTCTTTTGTGGATTCTTTAGGAATAATTAAAGATGCAGCTGCAAAAGCAAATAAGAGCCTTGGGCTACTTCCTATAAGAAAAGCTAATGCAATTTCTAGAGCAGCTAAAGAAGTTTGGCAGAGCAAGCATAATGATCAGTTTCCTTTAGATGTTTTTCAAACTGGGTCCGGAACTAGTTCAAATATGAATGCCAATGAGGTTATAGCTAATCTAGCTGGTAAATATAGTGGGATAGACATCGACCCAAATGATGACGTCAATATGAGTCAAAGCAGCAATGATGTTATTCCAACAGCTATAAAACTAAGCGCAAGTATGGATTTAACTAAGAAGCTTTATCCAGCTTTAGATAAATTAATTATCACTATAGATAAAAAAGCCCAAAGTTTAGAAGGTTTAGTGAAAACAGGAAGAACTCATTTAATGGATGCTATGCCTATAGATTTTAGCCAAGAGCTTTCTGGGTGGTCTTCTCAGCTAAAAAACTCTAAAGAGACATTGGCCTTTTTAGAAAAAAGGTTGCTTGAAATTCCTTTAGGAGGAACTGCTATAGGTACAGGAGTAAACGCTCATCCTAGATTTTCAAAAGTGTTTGCAAAAGAACTCTCTAAATTAAGTGGCGGAACTTACAAAATTATTCCCAGTAAGAATTTCTTTCATGAATTAAGTGCTCAAGACAATGCAGTTCAAGTTTCAGGAGAATTAAAAAATCTGGCAA
>TARA_B100000686_G_scaffold80943_1_pt1 | contig 68955 bp, 66 predicted proteins | sample TARA_B100000686 | Tara Oceans TARA_B100000686 (sample SAMEA2622733) | marine metagenome | biome: marine biome (ENVO:00000447); feature: marine epipelagic mixed layer (ENVO:xxxxxxxxx); material: "saline water (ENVO:00002010), including plankton (ENVO:xxxxxxxx)" | depth 150 m
AGAAAGATTATTATTTCTTTTCTATCTTTTACATTTCTCTTTGCTCAAGTGGATGATATGTCCGTGCAGGATATTATCAAGGCCATGGACAACAACCTGAACGCAAAAAGCCGGATATTAACCAGTAAAATGATCGTCCATGGACGGCGCTCCAGCCGTACTATTGAATCCAAGAACTGGGTTGTTGGTATCGACAAAGCGTTTACTGAATATCTTTCTCCTCCTCGGGAAGCAGGCACGAAAATGCTGAAAGACGGTGATAAACTCTGGACCTACTCACCCCAGACAGATCGAGTGATTCAGATTTCCGGTCATATGCTGCGTCAATCGGTCATGGGTTCAGATATGTCTTACAACGATATGATGGAAGACCGTCCACTCGTTGAGTTATACGAAGCCACATTAGAAGGCTCTGTTAAAATAGATCAACGAGATCACTGGATTATGTTGTTGGAAACAAAAGTGAAAGGGTTGTCCTATCCGATGCGCAGGGCATGGATCGATAAGGAATACCTGCTTCCTATGAAAGAGGAACTTTACGCCAAAAGCGGCAAGCTTTTAAAAACATCCACCATGGACGGAATAAAAAAGGTACAGGGCAGATGGTTCCCGTCCCGGTTTATTTATAAGGATGAACTAAAGCGGAACAGCAAGGGAACGGAATGGCTGATCGATCAAATTACCTTTGATACAGACATACCAGAATCTCGTTTCTCTAAAGCATTACTTCGAAAATAAGACTACTGTTTCAATATGTGGTGTGTGTGGAAACATATCAACCATTATGGCATTTTTTATTTTGTATCCTTTTTCATTCAAAACCTTTGCATCTCTGGCCTGAGTAGTCGGGTTACAAGAAACATAGATAATTTTTTCGGATTTCAGTTTTGGCAGGTATTGTACCATATCTGGATGTATTCCTGCCCTAGGAGGATCCACAATAACTATATCTGGCTTCGGAATTCTTTTTGGAAGTTGGCCTGATTTAAAAAACGTATCCAAATTCGCTTTTAAAAATTCAGCATTATTAATTCGATTTCTTTTAGCATTTTTTTCAGCATCTTCTAAAGCGGATCTGATAACTTCAAAACCATACACACCTTTAGCTTTTTTTGAAAGAAATAGTCCTATCGTACCAGTCCCACAATAAAGGTCATAAATAATTTCATTACCTGAAAGATCTGCGGCTTTTTCTACTTCTTGATAAAGACGCTCACCTTGAATGGTATTAGTCTGGAAAAATGAATTAGCTGAAATTTCAAAAACCAGATCCCCTATTTTTTCTTCGATTGTAGGACTACCATAGACTAGTGTTTCATATTCTCCAAAAGCTACATCTGCTTTCCGTGTATTTATATTATTAACCATTGCTGTGATTTCTGGAATTTGTTCAAGTAACGCATCCGTTAAGGGTGAAAGCTTATTCAAATCATCATAAGCAGTAACAATATTTACCATGAGCTGGTTTGTATTTACACCATATCGTAACATTAAAAACCGAAGAAATCCAATATGTGTCTTAGGATTATAGGGTCTTAATTCACTGTTTTTTTTACATATATCTCTCGCTACCGTAAGTATACGATTCCCAATTTCTGGTTGCAAATGACAGTTTTTAATATCAAGTATCTTATCATACCTTCCTGTCATATGTAATCCTAGAGCAAAAGATTTACTTACACCTTCTGGTTCACTTTCAAGCACCCAACGATTAGGTGAAAAAGTAAACTCCATCTTATTTCGGTAATTAAATATTTTATCTGCACCAATCTTTTCACTTAATAAAAACCTAGCAAACCCTCCTAATCTGCGAAAGGAATCTTCAACTTGGTTGGCTTTTTCAATTAACTGTTTTTCATATGCAAGATTTTGAATTTTACTGCATATATAATAATGGTTACATCTGACATTTTCAGCATAAGGAGATTCTTCTAATAATTTCTGAACATTCGCTTCAGCGTATCCTTTTCTTTTTTTATAAATACGGGCTAAAACCTTTTGACCTGGGATTGCATTCTTGACAAAAATTACAAAATCATTTTTCCGAGCTAATCCCATACCGCCGTAAACCAATGATTCAATTTTTAAATCTAATTCAACGCCACGTTTTATTGTTAATTTATCTTCCATTATTTATAAAAATTTCATTGCATGCGTTGAATAATAACTGGAGAAAACTGAACGGTTGAATCATCTATAGAATAAGCTCTTTGAATTACATTTATGGCACGATTTGCATCATCTTCATTTTTTGCATTTACCTTGGCTAAGGGATCACCTGTTTCAACTCTTTCTCCCAATCCTAATACTTCTGAAAGTCCCACAGTGTGATCAATATAATCACTTGGTTTTTTGCGCCCACCTCCTAGTTCCACAATCGATAGTCCCAGAGAACGAGTTTCAATATTATTAATAAACCCAGATTTAGTGGAAGGCACAGGCTTTACTACAATTGCCGGAACAAAGTGCGAGGAATTATTATCCAATATGTTTTTAGGACCGCCCAATTCTGAGATCATTTTTTCAAAGGTTTCTGCTGCTCTTCCATTATCTAAATTTTGTTTGGCTTTTTGTATGGCAGCTTCTTTTGAATCAAATAATCCAGATATTAGTAACATTTCAGCTGATAAGGCCAATACCAGTGCATGAAGCCGCTGGTCCCGTCTTGATCCTTTTAAATAATCTATAACTTCTATTACTTCCAATGCATTCCCAACCGAGATACCTAAAGGCTGATTCATATCGGTAATAATCGCTGATGTTCTCAAGGAAAATTCTTTAGATACCTGAATTATTGTTTTACCAATATCTAATGCGAAGTCGAGTTGATCAGCAAATGCACCATCCCCAGTTTTAATATCCATAACCAATCCATCTAATCCAGCTACCAGTTTTTTAGATAAAATAGATGCAGTAATTAGAGGTGCTGATTCCACCGTGGAAGTAATATCTCGAACACTATAAATGATTTTATCTGCGGGGGCAAGATTATCAGTTTGCCCAATAATAGCACATCCCACATTTTTAACGACTCTTTTAAAAATTGAATTTTCTGGTGAAGTATTGTACCCTGGTATAGACTCCAGTTTATCCAATGTCCCTCCTGTATGACCCAACCCCCTACCAGAAATCATTGGATTAAAAATACCACAGGATGCCACAATGGGTGCCAGCATAAGGCTTACCTTATCCCCTACACCGCCTGTGGAATGTTTATCAATCACAGGGCCTTCTAATTCTGGCCAATCTAATTTATCCCCAGATCTAATCATTTGATCAGTAAGGTGGAATGTTTCTTCAATAGTCATACTATTAAAAAAGACAGCCATTGAGAATGCGGCTATATGACTTTCTGTGGTGGTTCCATTTGATAAACCTTTAATAAAGAATTGAATTTCTTCAGAAGTTAAGGATCTCCCATCTCGTTTTTTCCGAATGATTTCCTGGGTAAGCATAAAAAATTAATTATGAAGTTTGGTAAAATAAATTAAGTATTCCCATATCCAAAAAGAAAATCATCCAAAAGTTCCTGAATGTAAATTGCAGCTTTATTTGCATTTTTTATAGTTTGGTCATGGCTTAATACCTTTTTACTCATCCCTGCTGCCATATTAGTAATAATTGAAATAGCAGCAACTTTGAGCCCAAAGAATCTGGCAAGAATCACTTCAGGTACGGTAGACATTCCAACCGCATCAGCACCTAAATGTTTTGCAGCATTAATCTCTGCTCCTGTTTCAAAACTTGGGCCACAAAACCAAATATATATACCCTCATGCAAAACAATTCCTTTTTTTGTTGCTGAATCTCGAATTTTCTGACATAATATTGGATCATACGCATCTACCATATCTACAAAGCGTGATGAATCTCTCTCGCCAAATAATGGAGAAACACCAGTAAAATTGATATGATCGGTAAGCAACATTATACTGCCTGGTTGGACTTCTGAGACAAGGCTTCCTGCAGCATTAGTCAAAATTAGTGTTTCACATCCCAATTCTTTTAAGGTACAAATAGGTGTTCGCATCGCATCGCTTTTACCATCTTCATAATAATGAACCCTGCCATTTAGTACAGCAACTTTGCACCCCTGGATGGTTCCCAAAACTAATTTCCCAGCATGGCCATGAACTCCTGCATTAGGAAATCCTGGGAGGTCATCATAAGAAATAGAAATTCGATCATTAACTTGGTCTGCAAAAGGACCCAATCCAGATCCCAGAATAATACCAATATTCGGTTTAACATTAGAAGCTTTAGAGCGTATAAAAGCTGTAGCCTGATTCATAGTATCATTTAGGATCCTACCGGATGCCAAATTGTTTTTGTTTCCTGAGTTTTTAAAATGTGATAAGGACCTTGAGATATTTCTTTCTCCCAATATTGATTAGGAAAAATGATGGACCGCTTCACATTCAAGGAAGCATTTTTTTCTACCAGTTTAACATCATCTTTATTTTTACCACAAAATATGATAGCATTTACATCCATATGGGATGAAAAACTATCAAGAAGTTCATCTCTATATCCTGTTAAAATATTTACCACCCCTCCAGGGATATCTGATGTGTGCAAAACTTCTGCAAATGAGATAGAACACAGTGGCATCGATTCTGACGCTAAAATAACTATGGTATTGCCACCAGCTATTGCTGGTGACAAAATAGATACAAGACCTAAGAGTGAAGAATTATCTGGTGCAATAGCAGCTACCACTCCAGTGGGCTCAGGCATAGTAAAATTAAAATAAGGAAGAGAAACAGGATTCACGCGACTAAATATTTGCTTATATTTATCTGCCCAACCAGCATAATAGATTATCCTATCTATAGATTGATTAATCTCTTTTTCAGCTTGTCTTTTTGTACTACCTTGAATGACAAGTTCAGAAATAAATTGATCTCGACGCCCTTCCAGCATCTCTCCTATACGATAAATGATCTGAGATCGATTGTAAGCTGATCTACCAGACCAGTCAGTGAAAGCTTTACGCGCAGCAACCACAGAATCTTTGAAATCTTTTCGAGAACCTTGACAAATATTTAGGATAGTTTGCTCTTTTTGACTTACCCACTTAATATATCTTCCTGATTCTGTCCTTTGAAATTTTCCATCTATATAAAGTTTGTAAGTTTTTTGGATATCAATTCTTTTATTCATTTTTCGTGTAATTATTTACATTGAAGAAATTATTGTTTTTTTACGATCTGCTATTAATTCAAATTCACATACCCTCGGAGACCTTCTATTCCACCTTCATTACCAATCCCACTTTCCTTATACCCACCAAAAGGTGCACTAGGATCAAATTTATTAAATGTATTAGCCCAGATTACACCAGCCCGAATCTCTTTACTAATCTTATAAATCTTTGATCCTTTATCAGTCCATAATCCACCAGAAAGACCGTATGGTGTATTGTTTGCTTTGGTAATAACCTCATCTACTGTCCTAAACGTTTGAATCGCCAAAACAGGTCCAAAAATTTCTTCCTGAACAATCCGATTTGACTGACTCACATCAGAGAAAAGAGTTGGCAAAAACCAGTATCCTTTTTGGGGAAGACTACAGGTCGATTGATAAATAGTTCCTCTTTCTTTCTTTCCCAAATCAACATACATTTTAATTTTATCAAGCTGCATTTTTGAATTTATAGCACCAATATCAGTGTTTTTATCTAATGGGTCTCCTATAATCAGTGTGTCCATACGTTTTTTAAGTTTTGAAATAACTTCTCCTGAAATCCCTTCCTGAATATAAAGCCTGGAACCAGCGCAGCATACATGGCCCTGATTAAAAAAAATTGAGTTAATGATACCTTCAACGGCTTGATCAATTGCAGCATCTTCAAAAATAATATTGGCTGCTTTCCCTCCTAATTCCAGTGTGTATTTCTTTCCAGAACCAGCTACTGCTTTCATGATATATTTCCCTACTTCAGTACTGCCAGTGAATGCAATTTTATCAATCCCCAAATGATTCACCAAGGATTGTCCTGTTTGACCAGCACCAGTAATAATATTAACAACACCTGGTGGCAAATCTGCTTCTTGGATAATTTCTGCTAATTTTATAGCTGTAAGTGGAGTGGTTTCAGCAGGTTTTAATACTAAAGTATTTCCTGTAGCCAGCGCAGGCGCTAATTTCCATGCGGCCATTAGTAAAGGGAAATTCCAAGGAATGATTTGGCCTGCTACACCTAAAGATTCTGGCACTCGCCCAGGGAAAGCATATTTTAATTTATCCGCCCAACCAGCATAGTAAAAAAAATGAGAAGCTGATAAAGGGACATCAACATCGCGAGATTCACGGATAGGTTTTCCTCCATCTATAGATTCGACCACAGAAAATTCTCGTGCTCTTTCTTGAAGCAACCGAGCTATGCGGTAAATATATTTTCCTCTTTCTTTTGGTTCCATCTTGGACCAAATTTTTGTGTAAGCAGTTCTTGCAGATTTTACCGCTTTATTAACATCGGCCTTATTAGCTTCTGCAATACGTGCTATTTTCTCCTCTGTAGCAGGATTGATAGAATCAAAATATTTTCCGCTGGTACTGGGAACGAATTTCCCATTAATAAAAAGATCATATTGATCTTTTAATCTTATATGATCCGTGCTTTCCAGTGCCGGTTTATATTCCCATGAAACAACTTTACTCATAATTGTTTCCTTTTAATCTATTGAAAAGTAATCTATTGATTGATATTGCCCAGTATGTTGTTTTATAATTTGCATCAAGACATCATTTGCTAAAGAGCTTGCACCAAATCGGAAAAGTTCTGGGGATAGCCATTCTTCACCCAGTGTTTCTTTAACCATAACCAAATATTGAATTGCTTGTTTTGCTTTGCTAATCCCTCCAGCTGGTTTCATACCTATTTTTTTCCCTGTTTTTATTTCAAAATCACGAATGGCTTCTAACATAGTCAGAACTACAGATGGAGTTGCAGAAGGGGATATTTTCCCTGTAGATGTTTTAATAAAATCTGCTCCTGCTTCCATAGCGATCTCACTTGCAAAGCGTACATTATCTAAAGTAACAAGTTCCCCCGTTTCCAAGATTACCTTTAATTGAGCTTTCCCACAAGCTTCTTTAACACAATTAATTTCATCAAATACATAATTATACTCGCCTCGGAGAAAACTACCTCGTGAAATCACCATATCAATTTCATTAGCTCCCGATTCAACAGCAGATTTTACTTCAACAAGTTTAGTGTTCAAGTCTGCCATTCCACTTGGGAAAGATGTAGCAACAGATGCAATATTAATTTTTGTACCAGCCAATGCTTTTTTTGCTACACTAACCATGTTAGGATACACACAAATAGCTGCCGCGTTTGGTAAACCAGGTAATTTATCATAAAGATGGGTAGCTTTATAGCAAAGTTGTTTTACCTTTCCTGGAGAATCTTTTCCCTCCAATGTAGTAAGGTCAATCATGCTCAGTGTTAATTTTAATGCCTGAATTTTAGACTTATTTTTAATACTTCTTGATAGAAGCCTTGATACTCTCTCTTGTATATTAATTTGATCTACTGGATGGATATATAATTTATTTTGCGACATCACACATCGTTATTTGTGAAATAATACTCATAAGAAAAATTAATAGCTGAAAACATTATTTTACACAAGATTTAATTTGTTGGATTAAATCTTGGGCTTGTTCTTTATTTGGTGCTTCTGCATAGATGCGAATTATCGGCTCTGTATTTGACTGCCGCAAATGAACCCAGCAATTATCCCAGACAAATTTTATACCATCTAAGGTATTTTTCTCAGCTTCTTCAAAAAGAAGACAGGCTTTTTCAATTAATTCATCTGAGTTGATTCCATTCAAATCTAATTTATCTTTTACTATTTCATATTGAGGTAATGATCGGTGTATTTTACTTAATGGTTCATTTGATTGTGACATACGATTCAAGACCATTGTAGCAGCTACCAGTGAATCACGACCTAAATGAGCTTCCCTAAGAATTACGCCACCATTACCCTCTCCTCCTAATTTAGAGTCTAATTCATTCATTTTATTTACAACATTAATTTCACCGACTGCAGAACGAATAACAGAGCTTCCTCTTGACTCTGCTAATTTTTCCAATGCCAATGAAGTGGAAAGATTTATGACAAATATTTCATTTTCATTAGTATCATTTAAATATCCTTCTGCTGCAAGAACAAGAGAATACTCTTCACCAAGAGGTTTTCCTTTTTCATTCACAACAGCTAAACGGTCAGCATCTGGATCAACAGCAAATCCACAGTCTGCATTATTATTTTTAACTTCTTCGCAAAGCTGAGTTAGATTTTTTGGTAGTGGTTCAGTGCCCCTGCTAAAATCCCCGTTAAGCTCACAATTAATTTTTATTGTTTCACAACCTAACGATTCAAGAAGAGTGGGCAATGCATATGAACCAGCACCATTAACTGCATCAATTACTACTCTGAAATTCTGGCTTTGGATTCTCTTTATGTCAATACATTTTAAACTAAGGCAAGCAATCACATGCTTCTGAATCGCATTTTTCTCTGGCCAAATAATACCTTTCTCACATATATCTGAGTCATTAGTACCAGCTTCAACCAATTCAAATAATTTCTTACAATCTTCGACAGAAAAGAATGTACTATCCTTCCCTACAAATTTTAATCCATTCCATTCAATAGGGTTATGGCTTGCAGTAACAATAAATCCGCCAACTGCCTCAGTTTTATCTACCATAAATTGCACGGTAGGCGTTGGAACAATTCCACAATCCAGAATAGTACGACCAAGCTGGATTAATTCATCAATAAATGCTTGAATAATGTCATCACCAGATGGCCGGCTATCTCTGCCAGCAACAATTACACCTGCTGGAAGCATTTCATGAAAAGCCCTAGCATAATGGATAGAAATATCTGGAGTAAAATGAGACTTTATAAATCCTCGGACACCTGATATACCTTGAATTAACATAAAAAATAATTTTTCTTTAAATAAACATTTGAAATTCGGGTGAAAGTAATAATGTTCCAAAAGAAAAGCCTTGCTATAGCAAGGCTTTTAATAAAACGTATGATTATTACCTTCTTACTGGTTTGGGCTTACGTCTACGATGCCTGACTGCACGAGGATTATTCCGTAATGCTTCTATTCTTGTATTACGGGCCATTCTTCGGACAGCTTTTTTTCTAGCTTCCCGCTTAGCATCACTAGGCTTAATATAGAAGGATCTGGTACGTAGTTCTCGTAAAATACCAGCACGTTCCCATTGTTTTTTGAAACGACGGAGTGCGCGTTCTAATGATTCTTTTTCTCTAATCTTTACTTCAACCACTTTTCTCACCTCCTCAAGGACTAAATGTGGCTTGTATTAATTGATTATTACAATTCCAGCCGGCGATATTAACTGTTGCTCCTAAGACAAACAAGATTTAAACCAAAGCTGCAAATTCTTTTACTGTAAGGGTTTCAGGTCGACGCTTAAAATCAATTTTTTGTTTAACCTTTTCAGGAATTTCCCATCTTTTAAGAGAATTATTAAGCATTTTTCTTCTTTGATTAAATGCCGTAGCTACGATTTTACTAAATCTATCATAGTTTTCGTCTGATACAATTGGCTTAGGGTTTTTCTTGAAATGAATTATAGCTGATTCAACTTTTGGTTTTGGGAAAAATACGTCAGGAGAAATAGTAAAACAGTAGTTTGTTTTCAAATAAACAGCCACTAAAACAGTGAGCCTTCCATAAGCCTTAGTTCCTGGTTTGGCAATTAACCGTTCTGCAACTTCTTTTTGCATCATAATAATTGCATCATCCCAGTGTTGCAATTGCTTAATCAGCCAGAAAATTATAGGTGAAGTGATATTATAAGGTATATTACCAATTACCCTTACTGGATTAGATATAGGTAAGTCTTCAATATTTTGCGAAAGTATGTCACCCTTAATTATCTTCAAACCATTTAGTTTTGAATGATCCATTAAATAAGTTATTAGCATAGGGTCAATTTCAACCGCGATCATTTCTTTTACAACTGGCAGTATTTTTTCTGATAGAACGCCTTCTCCAGGGCCAATCTCAAGAATTGAATCATTAGGCTGAAGTTTCATAGTTCGTAAGATTTTTTCTAAAAGATTTTTATCTGTTAAAAAATTTTGTCCCCATTTTTTTCTAAATGAATGTTGTCTTTTTCTAATCAAAATAAATCTAAAAAAAGAGAAATAATTGATATAAAGTTTTCATGTGGACCTATAAATAGATATAATAATTAATACGGAAACTGAAAAAGTTCAGTTGCATTTTTGGATGTTTTTTCCGCTATGAATTCAAAGGAGACATTATGAATCTCTGCTAACTTTTCTGCTACAAACCTGGTTCTTCCTGGCTCATTTGGTTTCCCGCGATAGGGAACTGGACTTAAATATGGACAATCTGTTTCTACAAGAATTCTATCAAGAGGAAGTTCTTTTGCGACCTCGGGTAAATGGCTATTTTTAAAAGTCAAATTACCCGAAAAAGAAATATAATATCCTTTATCAATAAATGCTTTTGCTGTTTCTAAATTGCTAGAAAAACAATGAGCAACACCAACAACATTTTCAAAATCTGACAATATTTTTAACATATCTATATCTGCATCTCTATTGTGAAGTATAACTGGTTTCGCCATAGATTGTGCTAATTCCATTTGTTCATAAAAAATTCGCTTTTGAGTGTCTGGTGCTGAAATATTTCTATAATAATCCAGTCCCATTTCGCCTACTGCTATCATTTTATTAGATTTTAACAGATCACAAATCTGATCAAGATAATTATCTTTAATATCTTTTGCATCATGAGGATGAACTCCAGCTGATGCATAAATTTTTTCATGAATATTTGCGAGCTCTAATGACTCCTTAGATTCTTGTATGTTAGTCCCTACACAAATAAACCTATTCACTCCAAGTTTTTCAGCTCGGTTTAATACTTCTATAATATCATTTTTTAAATCTTTATAAAAAAGATGGCAATGAGTATCGGTTAGCATATGAAAAACATTTTATATTAATTAAAATTATGAAAAGCTCAATTAATTTTCTTTGATACAGAATACAATATTTAGCCATTTTGGGTAACTGCTAAATCTGGATAAAAAATATCTTACCCCTAACCACCACATTAAAAACAGAACTATAAACCATATTATTTCCAAAATCAGTTACACAAATTTATATTAAAAAAATATCTATATTCTTTTTTAGTTTATTATTGTAATAATTTATATACGCGGAAAAAGAGATTGGTGGTTTTTTAGATAATTACCCGGCTTGAGGCCTCCCCATTCTAGTAATGAATCTTTAGCATTTAAAGCATCGATCAAAACAGCCGTTCTATTTGGCATTACTGGAGATAGAAGCAAAGCGCTAATACGAAGAGCTTCAGCAGCAGTATACAAAATCTTAGCTGCAGATTTTTTATCTTGTTTTACTACTTTCCAGGGTTCGTTATTCTCCATATATTTATTTACACTCCGGATATACTGCATAACATCCTCAATCGCTTCATTAATCTTCATTTCTTGTATTTTAAAATTCAAGTTACTTATTAAAGATAATCCAGAATTTTTTATTTTATTATCTGATGAATTTAATTGTGAAGGTTCAGGAATTATCCCATCATAATTCTTTTTTATCAGGGTTGAAATCCGGCTTAAAAGATTGCCAAAATCATTTGCTAAATCGCTATTGTATCTTTTGATAAAAGATTCCATAGTAAAATTTGCATCCTGCCCTAGAACCATCTCTCGCATAAGATAATACCGAACTGGATCAACGCCATAGTCATCAATTAATTCCATAGGATCTATTACATTTCCTCGAGATTTACTCATTTTTGAATCAGAAATAAGCCACCAGCCATGAGCAAAGATAGATTTGGGAAGTTCTAAACCAGCAGACATAAGCATAGTAGGCCAATATACGGCATGAGTAGTAAGAATATCCTTACCTATTAGATGATAGGAAGCTGGCCACCATTTCTTAAATAATGATTGGTCAGATCCGAACCCAGAAGCGGTTATATAATTAATCAAAGCATCAAACCATACATAGGTTACATAATTTTTATCAAAAGGGATTTCAATACCCCAATTCAGTCGAGACTTAGGACGGGAAATACATAAATCATCCAATGGCTTATTTAGAAAACCTAAAATCTCATTTTTGCGATGTTCTGGCTGAATAAATTTTTTATTTGTTTTTATATGATCAACAAGACGTTGCTGATAACTTCCCATCTTAAAAAAATAGTTCTTTTCTTTTATTTTTTTTATATCCCGAAACTCACCATTTTTAGCTTCTTTTTCAGTAATAAATCTTTCTTCTGACACTGAATACAAACCTTCATACTCATCCTCGTATATATCTCCTGAATCATAAACTAATTGCAGAATCTTTTTCACTACATTTTTATGCCTTTCCTCAGTAGTGCGGATAAAATCATCGTTTGAAATATGGAGTTTTTTCCATAGTTGTGTAAAACGTGGTGCCATTTCATCACAATGTTTTTGAGGACTGACACATCTATCGGATGCCGCTTGCTGAACTTTCTGCCCATGCTCATCAAGGCCAGTTAAAAAGAAAGTTTCTATATTCATATTTTGATAAAACCTTGTTAATACATCAGCGAGAATAGTCGTATATGCATGACCAATATGAGGCTTATCGTTCACGTAGTAAATCGGTGTTGTTATATAGAACGTATTTTTCATGATTGTAATATGTTTTGGATATCCAGAAGTAAGTTTATTAAAGCCAGTGGCATATAATAGTTTTTTTTTATAGAGTTGGAGACTTCATCAAAAAGCAAATTAATAGCTAATAAATCAGCGTCTGGATAAGTATTTAAAAAAGTTTCCATTCCATACTTTAATTCAGTTTCATGTAATAGATCTGGGATATCTTTTCTAAATAAATATACGCTACGAAACCAAAGTGAAAGAATCCTAAAGTGAAATTTAAAAGTTACTATATCATTATTAGCCATCTGAGAATATTTTTGAATAAATGAACGCCAAGATTCAGGATCTTGAGTAGTAAAGGTTTCTATCAATTTATCTAAAAGTGTAATAATATCTTTAACTGGCTGCTTCATAAATAAGCGTGCTTGATGGATATTCCCTGAACTAAGACCTATAATAAAAGAAATATCATCGTTATTAATACCATTAGCAGATAACCAACTTTCTATAACATTATCACTTAATCTAGGGACTGCCAAATGTTGACACCTGGACAGTATTGTAGGCAATAATTGTTCCTTATGATCAGTGACTAAGATCAAAGTTGTATTATCAGGAGGCTCCTCTAAAATTTTAAGAAGTGCATTAGCCGCTTCATTTTGCCCAGAAGACAAAAGATGTGCATCAAAAAACAACACTACTTTTCTACCTTTATTCCCAACCTTAAAATATAAAGTTCTCCTTAGATCTCTAATCGATTGAATTAAAATACGGTTTGCTTTGGGAATCTGGATTTTATAAAAAGGATCAGCTGCTTTCTTTTTTATAGCATCTTCTATTATTTCTAAAAATTCATTATCAAATTGTTTTTCTACCTTCTTTCTGGGAACTGGCAATGGAAATACAAGTTTTAATTCCTCATGTTGTAATTGATTAAAACGTTGACAGGACGGACAAATATTACAAGGAGAACTACCAATTTTTTCACAATTCAAATGTTTACCAAAGCAGAGAGAAAGTGCTTCTTTTCCACTCCCACCAGGGCCTGAAAATAAATAAGCACTGCCTATACGATCCGATGATTTTATCGAATTTAATCGTTCCCAAACTGCTTTTTGCATTATTAAAGGATCAAATACTATTACTGTTTCTTTGTAAGCCATTTTTCTGGATCTAATTTTTGACCCTTACCCCAAATCTCAAAATGAAGTTTAGACCCATTTACAGATCCAGATTCTCCCATGTATGCTATTACATCACCAGCGCGGACCTCATTATCTACGCTTGTTTGTATATTAGTTACATGGCTATAGACAGTATAAAACCCACTACCATGGTCAACAATAATTGTTGTTCCATATCCTCTAATATAAGTTATAGTAGTGATCACACCGCTTAATACTACTCGAATTGGAGAGCCAGGTCGTCCCTTAATATCTATACCAGGATTTTCTGTAGTTGTTTTTAATTGTGAATTCCATTGACGCCCAAATTTTGCTGTAATTCTACCATCAGCAGGCCATGGTAATTGGCCCTTTAAATTTTGGAAACTTTTAGTTTTCATGGCTTCTCTTTGTCTTCGAATTCTATCTTCTCTTTCAAATCTGGATTTATCCTCAAGAATTTTCTTAATTATGTTTTCTAGTTGTTTAATACCAGCTGTTTTTTCTGCTATATAACTCCCAAGTGCTTTTTTATCAGTACGGATTCGAGTTAATTCTTTTTGACGATTGATTTTCATATTACGCAAAGATTGCATTTGTTTTTCTTTATCTCTTTTTAAATTAATATTTTCTCGCAATGATGCCTCAAGCTCCAGTTTTTGTTTGCTTATTTCAATAAGAAGTCTCTCTATTTTTTTAGTCATCTCTTGCTCAACCTGAGAAATGATCTTCAAATAATGTGTTCGGTACATTGCCTGTCGCCAAGACGTTGATGACAATACTTTTTCTAGATCTGTTAGTTTACCCTTCATGAAAGCGTTAACTGCGCGTTTTTCATATCTCAAACGTAGTAATTCCAATTCTTGCTCATTGAATTTTAAGTCTTTTTTTAAAATCTCGATTCGATTCCTTGTTTTCCTTTCCTCACTTCTTAAAGACTGAATTAATCTGGTTATTAACGCAACCTCTTCATCAAGAGTTGAAATACGACGAACAGTCGACCGTTCTTTAGATTCTGTTTTTTTTATTTTGTCCCTAAGATCTTTAATCTCATCTTTAAGAGAATTGATTGCTTCATTTTGGTAACGTAGTTCCTCACTAAAATCACGCTGATTTTTTTGACCAAAAAGATTCTGTAAGAAAAATATTACTATTAGAATGATAATTGTAAACTTCACAGATTGAAAAATACCGAATATAATATTCGACCTACAACGATGATTTCACATTAGTAATCTGTAACTTGATTTCATTTATATAGAGTTCTAAACTGTGCTACTTATCAGGAGAAAAATTAAATGAAACCTCTTTGGGAAAATTATTTTAATAAAAACAAAACTCATAACCCAGTTATTCTATCCTTAAAGACTATACCTATTTTTGAAGATCTAACATCAAACGAATTCGAAGAAATTTCTAGGCTTGTCCACAAACGTAATTATAAAAAAGGAGAAATTATTTTTAAGAAAAATTCTCCTGGAGAAGGAATGTATATAATAATATCAGGTTCAGTAAATATTATAGACCCTGATTCAGAAACTGTATTTGCATCATTATCTAATAATAATTTTTTTGGTGAAATGGCACTCCTGGATGAAGAACCCCGCTCAGCACAAGCAATTGCAGTTACCCCCTCAGATCTAATAGGGTTTTTTCGAACAGATATGAAATCTCTTATTTCCCGTTTTCCAGATATGGGCAATAAAATATTATTAAATTTATCACAAGTTTTAGCAGAACGTCTTAGAGAAGCTAATATACTCTTACAAGAAAAAAGTAATTAATGGATGCGTCAATAAAAATATATCGTTTACTGTCAGGGATTATCATTGCAACAGTGAGTTGGCTTCTCCTACCATATATCTCTCCAGTATTGATCATGCTGGTTCTTGCTTTCATTTTTACTTCAATATTCCTACCTGCTGTAGATTTATTGGAAAGAAGAATTCGTAATCGTAGCCTAAGTGTTTTCATTATTGTTGGGACTTGTATTATTTCCATAATTTGGTTCGTTGGGAGTTTTATGTCAAATTTAGGATTACAAATCAAAATTTTTTCTGATAAACTACAGCAAGAGGAGTTTTCAAATAGTTTAATTTCTCTTTGGGAAAAAATTCAGATTATGGTACCTGATTTTTTAATTAACCTTATCCCCGAGAGCTCTTATATCATTAATAGTTTACAAGGAAAACTGAGTAATATTTTTCAAAATATACTCGGTGTGCTTAGTACAACTGGAAATATTTTTTTTATTCTGACTATGACATTAATTTTTTCTGTAATTGTTCTTGTGGAATATTATAGCTTCAAAAGATCAATAGTGCGGTTTATCCCCAATAAATATTTTGAAATAGGGCTGCGGCTGATTTATAATGTGGAACAACAAGTTTCAAAATTCTTAATGGGGCAATTGCTCGCAGCCTTTACTGTTGCACTACTTTCAACAATTGGTTTATTTATTTTAAACCAGATGGGGGCAAACTTAACCTTAATAATTTTTATCGGTATTATAGCTGGTTTTGCAAATTTAATTCCCATGGTGGGACCGTTTGTAGGTATGATTCCAGCTATATTGATTGCCATCATGAACAATCTTGGTAATAATACTGCTATGGGGCATTATTTATTAGGAACTGTACCTTCTCCATTTTTTATTTTAGATATTATTTTAATGTTTATTATTGTGCAGCAAATTGATAATAATTTTGTAACACCTATTGTTGTTGGTGAAAGTACAGGTTTACACCCTATGTTAGTCATGATTGCATTATTAATTGGAGGAACTCTAATGGGTCCATTAGGCATGTTATTTGCCGTCCCAGCTGCTGGGATAATAAAAGTTGTTATTCAAGAAATTAGTTTTATATCTCAAAATTCTCATCTGTTATAATAATCTATATTTCTTCAATCTTAAAAAGAATATAATTCTGAAATGAAAGTTGTAATGTTTTATTATTGATAAAATAAATCCAAAGCTGTTCATGCGGATCTATTTTATTTTCTCCCACTATCTTTTCATGAGGTTCACCCATAAGTTTCTGAATTTGAGGAAGAGTCATGCCTAATTTTAAATGTTCAGAACGAGCATAAGCCTGCTTTTTTCTAGCCAGATTCATTCTTTCATCAATACGTGAATTCATTTTGAACTCATTATAAGAATCTAATTTATTTTGTAATTCCAGTAATAAGTTCTCATTTTTCTTTCCAATTTCACCAGAAAGTTCTTTTGCATATTTTAAAGATTCTATAGCCAAAGTAATTTCGTCAAATTCATCAACTTCAGCGGCAAGATTTACCATTTGGATACCAGCTTGGTACTGTAACGCTTTTACCAGAAATAATAATTCCTGATTCATATTCAACGCTTCAGCATACTTAATCATTGCTTTCCCAATAAACCCTGCTTTCTGTAATTCTTTCCCATTACCTAAGATTGTATAGGATTTAAATCTTCGAAGTGCTTTTATTCCATGATCAGAAAATTTGGCAACACTTCTAACAATAGATATCGCCTCATCATACCTTTCTGCTGGCAAAAGTATTTCAGCTTGGTTCATCCAATCTAGTGCAATTTGATCCATACGACCATTCAAGGCTAACATAATTGTTGTATCATTTTTTACAAGTGATTTTGCTTTTAGATACTTATTCAAAGCCAAGTTTGTTTTTCCTTTATCATCTAAAACAATTCCTTCCGCCATTATAACGTATGGGATCTTCCATTCACAAATTTCCAAATATTTCAGAGCTCTTCTTCGATTGGCATGAGATGGATATTCTCTTATAAATTGGTTGAATTCATTTCTGGCTGCTATATAATCTTTATGATAGTATAATCTTTTGGCCTCATCCCCAATAGTGCGTTTCCCACCATAAAATGCAGAAATAGTTAAATACAACCCATAGTTTGCAAGATCAAAATTACTGATTGGTGTTAGGTTCGCCGGGTCATTAATATTGTTGATTTTTGTGTAGGAATGACGGATATCCAGGCCAAGTGTAAATCTATTGGATTTTCCAGGATCCAATATAAACCGAATACCTACACCCAACGCCATCGATGTTCCTGATCCAGTAGGTGTATCATCCCATATTTCATTATCACTTGTATAAAATTTTGCTGTTGCATAACCGTATGCATATCGAAAATTTAAATACCAAAAATTGAATGGTTGCCATTGAAGAGTATTGGTTATTAAAAATTCGTTCATCAATGGAGAGAATTTCTTTTTTTCTACCCAGCTAGCATTTGAATTCCCCCATACTGAATAAGGGACAAACGCTGGAGAAAAAATCTTGCTTCTCCTATAATTAATCCCTGTCATCATATTCATCCAGCTAGTTTTGATTAAATAGCGTGGGATATTTATCAATCCAAGATCCAAATCAATTGCCGAACCCCATATATTTGTAAATCCTTGGTCAAGTTGTTCAATTGTATTATCTTCATAATTAATGTTTCCTTTTTCATCTTTTGCAGAAGGATTGGATATTCCTCCAGAAAAAGATCCATTAAAACCTATACCATACCTTAATTCAATAGGAATAAATATTACAGGAGAAGCAAATTCCCTAGATCTAAACCATTTATCAAACCAATATCCCGATTCATAAGGTGATTCTTTATCAAATTTTATAAGACCAAATAGAAGTGTTCTAGGTTCTTTTTCCCCAAAAACTTGGCTAAAAAGCATAGCTGCGAAAATAACTGATAAAAAATAAAAATTATGTTTGTGATAAAACATGCGTCTTCAAAATTCCATGATTCCTAGGTTTTTTACAAAAAGAGACTAATAAATTCTAGGTTAATTTTTGGGGTTTTAAAAAAAGGAACAAATCTTTTATTAAAAACATTTACAAATTATGGTTAATAGTATAATAATTATTATATCCTTCATAGGCAATATCTATGCCCAAAATTTTACAATAGCAAGAATCCAATATAGCGGAGGAGGAGATTGGTACAGTGATCCCAGCAGTATCCCCAATTTGCTAGAGTTTGTACAAAAAAATACTCCTATGGCTGTAAACACAAAAGAAGTCCGTTTAAAATTAACGGATGCAAATGCAGGACATTATCCATATTTATATCTTACTGGACACGGGAATATTCGCTTTACAGATGATGAAGTCATTGCATTGAGGTCTATGCTGATGAATGGTTCCTTTCTACACGCTGATGATAATTATGGAATGGATCAATCATTTAGAAGAGAAATGAAAAGAGTATTCCCAAACAAAGATTTAATCCATCTACCACATGACCACCCAATTTTTTCTTCCTATTTTAGAATAGAATCAGGATTGCCAAAAGTCCATGAACATAACAATAAACCACCTCAAGCCTTGGGTTTGTTTGATAATAATAGGTTAATTTTGCTTTATACCTTTGAATCAGATCTAGGGGATGGTTGGGAAGACTCAAGTGTGCACAATGACCCCTGGACAATCCGTCAAGCTGCTTTAAAAATGGGTACAAATATTATATATTTTTCCCTAACTCAATAGATGAAAATAATCAACTATATTCTTAAAGCACGGAAAATCAAGTTCATTCAGGATATTGGCATTGGAACAATGATAGTTATATTTATTTTTTCTGCTTTATCTCTGTCTGCATTAGAACTAGAAACAATTTTTTATTTTAAACCGAATATTAAGTTATATGTTATTTATACTATAATTCTTATTGTAGGAGTAATAATAATTATTTCTGCATGCGCCTGGTTTCTTGCTCAAAAAAATAAGATAAAAAGGTATCGTATAGATAGGATTGCTAATGAAATCAGCAATATTGTTTTCCCAGAAAAAGCAGATTCAATTTTAAATGCAAACCAGTTGGATCAAGAAAAAAAGAAAAATCAATCTGAAGATTTAACAAAAGTTTATGTTGAATCTATAAAGAAAAAATTAGGAATTCTTGATTTCAAAGAACTCATCTTTAATCCTAATATAATTAGATTGAAAAGGTACATATTATATGTTTGGATTATTTCTGTTTTATTTTTCACATTTAGATATGAAAAAACAAAAGATGCATTTTATCGATGGATAAATCCAAATACAGAATTTTCTGTACCTAAACCATTCTCTTTAATAAGTCTTAATGGTGACATTCATATTCTTGGTGGCGAATCAACAAGCATAAAAATATATTCTTCTGGCGCAAAACCTGACTCCGTTAACCTACGCCTAATCCCTTCTCAAGTTGCAACCAAAGAACGAGATTCACTATCATTACAATTTTCATCACACCGAAGCAAATCGGGTTTTTATTCGTTTATATTACCAGAATTATTTCAAGATTATATTTATGAAGCATATGTCCCTTCCAAGTACTATTGGGATGCATGGAAAGAAGTTACTTCAAAACCAGATACAATTTTTGTTACTGACAGACCTATATTTGAATTTTTTCAGATAAAGATTATACCGCCAGATTATAGCAATTTATTATCAAATAAACAGGAGGGAAATCTTGCACTGGTTCAAGGTTTAAAAGGATCCAGCATAGAGGTGAAACTTTCATCAAATCGAGAACTTAAGTCGGCCTTTTTTATAATTAACGGAGGGGAAAAACCTCTATCTTCGAAACTAAATAAAGCATCTGGAAGTTTCAAATTGATGGAAAAAGGAGAATTCACTGTAAATCTTGTGGATAGTCGAGGAATAACAAATCGAGATCCAGTTCCTTATGTCTTGGAAATAATTCCTGATCATAAACCATCTTTGATAGTAATAAAACCAGATCCTGTGATTGAATTAGGTAATAATATGTCAATCCCATTCCACCTGGAAATCGAAGATGATTACGGATTTTCCGATCTGCAGGTTGCCTATGAAATTAGGAGACCAGTTTTCCTAAAGGCAGATCCTTACGTTGCTATGTTCACAATTTTAGAACTAAATAAGGACACCACTATTCAATCTATTAGAACAAAATGGGATCTGTTAGAAATGATGCTTATGCCTGAAGATGAAATCCATTTCCATTTTGAATTATATGATAATGATATTATTTCAGGTCCAAATAAAACAGTTTCTCCCACATTTGTAGCGACAGTTCCTTCTTTAGCTAATCTCTACGAATTATCTGAAAATAATGAATTGGAATTTATCAATCAGCTTACAGATAATATGGATGACTTAGAGAATCTAAAAGATCATATTGAAACACTAAATTTGGAAGCTCTCAAAACAACAGATCTCAAATGGGAAAAACAACAGGAAATGAAAAATGTGCTTGAAAAAACTGGAGAAGAACTACAGAGCCTGAAAAAAATGACGGATGCACTGAATTCAATTGCAGAGAAAGGAGAAAAACATGGAATTTTTTCCCCTGCACTTCTAGATAAGTTTAAAGAACTTTCTGAATTAATTCAAAATATTCTTCCAGAAGAAACGATGCGTTCTTTGGATGACTTGCAGGAAGCCCTTGATAAAATGGATATGAAATCAATTCAAAAGTCACTAAGCGATCTAGCGAATAACATAGAAAAAATAGAGCAAGATTTAGATCGCTATCTAGAAATATTTCGCAGACTGCAAGCTGAACAAAAAATGGATGAACTTGAAATCCGAATGCAGCAACTGATGGAACAACAAAATACTATCGATCAAGAAATTAATATTACTGATAAAGGAGATGCTTCTACACTTAAACGATTAGCTCAAGAGGAAAAAAGAAACATAGAAGAATTAAATAATATTCAAGATCTGATAAAAGAAGCGTCCGATACAATAATGCCTTTCAGCAAAAATACTTCAGATGATCTAACAAAATTATCCAACAATACTATTTTTAACACCACAATAAAACAACTGAAAGAAATAATAAAAACCTTGTCTAAACGAAATAAAAATCAAGCAAAAGCAACCAGCGATCAAGCTTTAAAAAATATGCAAAAAATACTGCAGGAGTTAACCAATCTTAGACATCAATTTCAGAAAGATGAAGTATCAAAAATGGCAGAAAAATTTCAAGAAACTATTAGAGATATTCTTTATGTTTCTAATCAAGAAGAACAACTGAATAACAAGGTAAAAAAGACTTCAAGGAATTCCCCTAGACTACGTGAATATGCTGTTCAGCAACAAATTCTACAAGACCAGTTGCAGTCAATCATGGAACAAATGATGGCTCTTTCTAAGCAGACATTTGCAATAACCCCGAATATTGGAAAGGCGATAGGAAAAGCTAATGCTGGAATGGAAGAAGCAAAAATAGGCCTTTCAGAACGGCAAATATTAAAAGCAAGCAAAAAACAAGTTCAAGCAATGCAAGGATTAAATGAGGCAGCTATGGGAATGTTTAAAAATATTGAGCAAATGAAAAGTTCTGGTTCATCAAGTGGATATGAACAATTTTTAAAAATGATGCAACAAATGGCTGGCCAACAACAAATCCTTAATCAGCAAGGTATGCAACTTGCTATGGGACAAATGATGGCAGCTGCACAAAAACAGATGATGCAACAAATGTTACAGAAACAGAAGGGGATAAGAAAATCTCTAGATCAATTAATAAATGAGATGAAACAATCTGGCATCCACGGACAAGGGAATTTATCTGGAATGAGAAATGATATAGAAGATGTAATTAAAGATCTCCAAAAAAATAAATATACATCCAAAACCCAGCAGAGACAGCAACGAATTCTGTCTCGAATGTTGGATAGCCAGACATCTATGACCCAACGAGGTTTTAAAGATAAAAGAAAATCAAACATCCCAAATCCAGACATCGTATTTGAGGGACCTGGAGGCCTCCCTAAAGATATGGGACAAAGACAAAATTTAGCACTTAAGGCTTTAAATAAGGCAATCAATGCAGGTTACTCTAGGGAACATCAAACTATGATTAAACGTTATTTTAATTCATTAAGTCAAATACAAGTCAAATCAAAGCCAATTGAAAGTTTAATAATTGAATAATTGTTTTATATATATATTTATTTCTCTCCTTTTTGGATACGGTTTATTATCAGCTGAACAAAATAAAAAAAATATAAATGCAACTTTAAAAACAGCTAAAATGATGGAACATAGTGGAAATATAGATGGTGCCCTAGGAATATATTCTGATCTTTACAAAAAAAACATGGGAAATTATAATATCATTAGACAACTGCGAACTTTCTATCGAAAACATAAAAAATTTGAAGAAGGAATTATTTTTTTAAAGAGTCAGCTAAAAAGTCAACCCAATGATTTTCAAACCTATATTGAGTTGGGGGAATTTTATTTTTTAAATGATGAAAAATTAGATGCAAAATCTATTTGGGAAGAAGGGATAAATAAGTTTGAGGATAACCGTTCCTACTATCGAATTATGGTATCAATTTATAACAGATATAATTTGGATAGTGAATTGGATTATATATTAAAAATTGGTCGAAAAAAATTTGGACCATCATTTCTTTCTTATGAGGTAGGATTAATTTTTCAATCAAAACAGGTTTATGGTAAAGCGATGGATGAGTATTTGAAAAAATTAAAAATGGAACATAAAAGTATTGGGATAGTCCAGAGAAATATATTGAATATGAGTGACGAAGAAGATGCAGCAGGTATAATAATAGAAAAACTTGAAAAAGCTGCTGTGAAAAGCCCTAGAAATATTTTCCCAATATTAGCAAACCTCTATTTTAAACAACAGAATTACATAGAATCACTTAATAGTTATAAAAACTGGACTAAAACAGGAGAATGGGATGAAAGAAAATGGCTGGCTTTTGCAAATGATCTAAGGGACGAAAAAGAATATATTTTAGCTATAGATGCATATAATTTTATCCTGGGTAGGACCGTTCGTTCAGAAATAGTTGGGAGTGCATTGCTTGGACTTGCTAAGACATTTGAGGATCAGGTTATACCAAAACATAAATCAAACCTGATTCCATACTTTTTTGACCAAAATATTTTTTTCCAAGATCCATTTCAAGTTAGCACGGCTATATCACCTGTCCATCTAAAGAATAGTATAGAAATATATGATTCTTTATTATACTCTTTACCTAGATCTATGCTTCTCGCAGAAGCCTATTTTCGCCTAGGAGAAATACAATTTCGAATCTTACAAGATTTTGATAAGGCACTGGAACTATTCCAATCCGCCCTCATGAAAAATCCGGATGTCAAGTTAAAGCAGAAAATTATTCTTCGTACCATAGATGTACTAATTGCCAAAGGAAAATTGGAAAATGCAATTGAACTTCTTAATAAGAATCTAGAGAAGAAAGATCAGATAGCTTTACGCCAAAAAATAATTCTTATATCCTTTTTATCGGGAGATCCCGATTCTACACTTATTCTGGTTAACTCAGAATTGAATTCTATTTCACTAGCTGAATCATCATTTAATGATCTGATGGAATTAAAAGATATTCTTGCTCAATATTACCAAAAAGATCAGCCTAAAGAACAAGATTTATTCAAACACTTCTTAAATGCAGAATTATTAATAAGGCAGAGAAAAACTAGTGAAGCAATTGAAAAATTAAATTTTATTATTCAAGAGAGCCCAAAATCAAAAATTTCATCGCTAGCAATTTTGAGACAGGCATTATTACTTCAAAGAACACAAAGATATAATGAAGCGTTACGGTTAGCTAACTTGCTTGTAAAAACTAATATTGCAGATCGTGGAATTATATTAACTGGACAAATCCATGAAATACACCTTGGGAATCCCCAAAAAGCGTTAGCCTCTTATATGAAGATCCTTAATGAACATCCATCTTCAATATTTGCAGAACCTGTTCGACATCATATTAGAAAACTTCAACAAGAAAAAAGCTGATGAAAATATTCTATATTATTTTTACAATTTCCTTTTGCTTTGGACAAAAGTTGTTAATTCCCATGGACCAGACCCAGAATGATCATCTCAAAGCCTATGGAGTTGCCTATCACACATTAACAAAAAATGTAAAAATAGAATGGTTGTTAAATTATCGCGGAGGGTCTTTTATGATGGATAATCATGAATTCATTCAAAAAGAATGTCGACTTCGTGGGGTAAGCTTTGATTTTATTTCATCTGATCAATTGTTAGCTATTTACACTGAAATTGACCAAGGGAATATGGATATTGTTCTATTAGAAAAATCCCCAAAAATTGCTATATACACACCACCTAACAAGCAACCTTGGGATGATGCTGTAACATTAGCCCTAACCTACGCAGAAGTAAATTATGAAACACTCTGGGATGATGATGTGCTGCAAGGAAAATTATCTGAATATGACTGGCTACATCTACATCACGAAGATTTTACTGGACAGTATGGAAAATTTTATCGGAGCTACAATAATTCAAAGTGGTATAAAGAACAAAAAAAACAATATGAAGAAATGGCCAGGCGGTTTGGATTCTCCAGTGTGCATGAAGAAAAGAAATCAATTGCCCAAACTATAAAGGCTTACGTTGGAGAAGGAGGTTTCCTATTTGCAATGTGTTCTGCTACAGACTCTTACGATATTGCATTAGCTATGGAAAATGTCGACGGTGTGCACACTGTATTTGATGGCACCCCCATAGATCCAAAAATACAATCAAAATTAGATTTTAATAAAACATTTGCTTTTACCAATTTTAAGTTATTTAGTGACCCAATGGTTTATGAATTCTCTGATATTGATTATCCTCCAAGTCACAATCCAGTTACACGAGGCGCAGAAGCAGATTATTTTTCATTGTTTGAGTTTTCTGCAAAATATGATCCTGTTCCTACAATGCTCACACAGAACCATGTGTCTGTTATTAAGGGATTTATGGGTCAATCCACTGGGTTTCATAAGCAGAGAATTAAATCTCATATTGTACTCATGGGTGAAGACCCTGCTTCTAATCAAGTAAAATATCTCCACGGTAATTTTGGCAAAGGAACATTTACTTTTTATGGTGGACACGACCCAGAAGATTATCAACATTTTGTGGGAGATCCACCTACAGATCTAAAACTCCATCGAAATTCCCCTGGATATCGTCTTATACTAAATAATATCCTTTTCCCAGCAGCAAGAAAAAAAGAACGAAAAACATGATTTTTGAATCAGACGGATAACTTTTAAAAATGCGTTAATACATATAACCTAATTTCTGATAGAGAATTAAAAATTATAAAATGTGGTTACAAAAAGAAATAATTCTTCCGAAACACCCAAGAGGGTTTCATATCATTACAGACTATATATTAAGAGAAATCCCACAAATCGATAATATCTATACTGGAATACTAAATATATTTATCAAACATACATCAGCATCATTGACTATTAATGAAAATGCAGATGCCACAGTGCAAATAGATTTTGAATCCCATTTTAATAAGACTGTACCTGAGAACACGTCCTATTACAAACATACATATGAAGGATCAGATGATATGCCTGCGCATTTGAAATCATCTATACTAGGCTCATCAGTTACTATTCCTATAAGTGGTGGAAAACTCAATCTTGGGATTTGGCAAGGTATTTATCTTTGTGAACATCGGGAATCAGCTAAAAAACGTAGAATTGTACTTACAATTAATGGTGATTGACCCTCATAAATAACATATGTTACCAACCCTATCATTCAACTTTATACTGTATTAGCTTTTAAAGATATTATCTATTGATTATTTTTTAATTGAAAAACCCGCGCTTTGTATTTTTTTTATTATGGCGCTCTTATCAAGTTTACTACCTACCACTAAAACCTGGCCTGTGTTTATATCAACAATTGTATTTTCAACACTGTTTAAACTGTATATCGCATTCTCAATATTTTCCTTGCAGTGGCTACATGTCATTCCATCAACTATTATTGATAATTGATCTTTCGAATTTTCGAACTTAGAAGCATAATCTGATTTCTTTGTTATTCCACTTTTATATTTGTAAAAATATGCATTAAACATTATCAAAATAAATAAAACTGATATAATTAAAGATCCAAATCCCTTATCCTCGTGCATATGTGAAAATTCTGATACAGTAGACATTTTAATGGGGAAGAAAGAATCAAGAAAAAAACCGAATAATACTGCTGTAAATGATATAAGAATAAGATATAGATACATGGTTTTTTCCCCAAGTATATTTTTTACAACTGTAATAGAAGAAGCATTGGTTGCAGGGCCTGCCATAAGAAATACAAAAACAGCTCCTGCAGAGACACCTTTCACCATAAGGCTGACAGCAATCGGTATTGATGCTGTGGCGCATACATATATAGGCAAAGATACAGCCAACATCATAATATAAATAACATATGAACTGGATGAAAAATATTGGGCAATAAAATCAGGAGGTACAAAAATTGCTATAGTAGCAGCAATTAAAAGACCTTGAAATAGAGGAACAACTATATCAGCAGGAAGAGTTATAAAACCATATCGAATACCAAACATGAGCCTGCTAATTAAAGTCTTATTATTGTTTTTTGATTGAACAATACTAGAAAGATGATGATGTTTTTCATCATCAAAATTATTGACAATCAAGCCACTGATTATTCCAGAAATAAAAGCAGCTAACGGCCTGAAAAGAGCAAACACAGGGCCAAGCATCCCGTATGTTAAAAAAATGCTGTCCAGTCCTGTTTGCGGAGTAGATACCAGAAATGAAACAGTAGATCCTTTGGAAGCGCCCGATTCTCTAAGAGTGGCAGCAACAGGTATAACACCACAGGAACATAGAGGAATAGGTATTCCAAATATTGTGGATTTTAAAATAGATAAGATATCCTTTGATCCTATGTGTTTTAGAATCAATCGACTATCTACATAAATAGAAATAAATCCCGAAACAAACATCCCAACCAAAAGATAAGGCGACATCTGCACACAGAGGGACCAGATCTCCGAAATAAAAAGAATTAAATAATCAACTATAAGATAAAACACTCTACTATTTAGCAAAAATTATGGCATCAAAAATTACAGAATAATATCAAAACTAAATACCATAGCAATCAATGGTAATAGCATATAAAGTAGATAGTGTTTAGTTTATAGTGTAATAGTAGCTTTGAAATATGATGATGAAATATTTACTATTAATAATTTTTTCAATATTATTTGTTTTTATAGTAGCTGGGTGCAACACACTACATATCCGAATAATTCCTGCAAACCCCAAAAAAGTTAAATCTGAAATTCTTATAAAAAAGTCGATTCTTAGAAAACTTGTTTGGAGTGATAAGGATATATTATTTGTAAAAATTGGGAATAATTACAAATCATTAAAAACAATGAACAATAAATTTTCCTTGTTAAATGAAAAAAATAAGTTTATTAAATATTCCAACCTTGAAGGTAAACATGGGAAAATATTGGGCAAGTTTTACCAAAATGGATTGGAGTATTTATTAATCAAAATGAGAGATGGAAGGAATATAAAATATGCAAGAACAAACTGGGAAATAACATCAAATATTCCTCCTCCTTATTTATGTTTGATAGATGAAATTGCTCACATTAAGAACATGATAGGTCAAACAATCTGGTTAAACAAAACAAAAGACTTTTTATATCCTGCTACCACAACATTTTTTTCTTCTTCAAAAAAACCATTTAATAAATTTGATGAAGTAAAAATCATAGATATTTACCCTTATTATAATGGTGGTTTTGATATCCCGTTATGGCTTATAATTAAATCAAAAGACCAAAGAATTGGTTTCGTAAAATATAATTACACAGAAAGATCAAACGGATATTTCGAGAATTATTATTACATATCGAATCCATTACCAAAAGAATGGGGTGATGATATTATCAATAATGTTAAAAATGGAAAAATAATAGTAGGCATGACAGAATATCAGGTTAGAATATCCTGGGGTAATCCAGCATTTATAAATACTGTATTCACATCAGAAGGAAAAAGTGAAGAATGGTTCTATAATAGTTTCAATCCCGATTTAGTTTACATTAAAAACGGAGAAGTTAAATCAATCAAAAATTTATTAATGGTTAAATAAAATAATTTTATTCGGATTTTGCTAACTTTAATTTTAATTAAAGGGAAAGGCGATGAATTATAATAAGCAAAAATACAACTTAAAAAATCTTCCCTATTGGTTAACTTTTATCCGGGATGATATAAAATTAACTGCTTTAGGAATTGGCTTTGCCCGGTTACCCGCTGGCAAAGGATATACTTTTTCGCATAAACATGAATACCAAGAAGAAACATATATCGTATTAGATGGTAAAGGAGTTATTTATCTGGATGGTGACATTGTAAAATTATCGCCAGGAGATGTGGTGCGTGTCAATCCTGAAGTTTATCGCTCCATAAAGGCTGACGATAAATGTGAATTGGTTTGTTTAATTGTAGGTGGCTTACCTGCTGAAGGATTTCCTAGAAAAAAAAATAATCATGGTGCTCTTATAGACGATGGTATTCCAGACTGGAAAAAATTACCCCCTTGGTGTAAAGGGAACAAAAATGTTATTGAAATAAACAAAAAAATACGGGCACAGCGTGAAGCTGAAAATAAATGATAGCGCAACCACAACTTTTTGCTTTTAGCATTGTTTTTTGTTTACAAGATGATTATTAGATTTCACTATGGCCAACCCTGGTATATTTTTTTTCTTATTTTCTAGTTTGGTTTTTTGGGGATGTGACGATAGCCAAAATGAAAACAGACTCCAACCATTAGAAACAAATTCCCCCCACTTTGGGACCTATCTCTATGAAGATGATGATTGTTCCAATAGTGATATTCAATATGCAACATTAGATAACGAAGGGATCACTTTTTTTGATTACCTTGGCGATAATTGCGATGACACGGTAGGATGTTATGCTACTCAGACTTATGATATATCAGAAATCACTCAAGATTCATTTCTTATTGTACCAGAAATTGGTAACGCAATTGAAAATGGCATAATTAATATTGATAGCGATAGCTTGATGACCCTGACCTATATTACGGATAAAGGCGCTTATGAATATACATGGGTGAAATTTAGTGATGATGTATACTCTTTTTCCCCATTCTGTGATCAGGAATATGGAAACACCAAAGATATAGCAGACATGATGATATATGCAGTGAGTAATGATGGAAACCTGCTTTGGAAACAGTATCTCCACGGCGGAATCTGGGACCTGGCATCTTCTGTCACGCCACTATCAGATGGTGGATACATGGTTTATGGTATTTTTGATGGTATAGAATGGGGTGGCTGCTGTTACAATCTAAGGTGGGACGTAGGGGATATTGTGAAGCTAAACGGTGAAGGGAAGGTAGAGTGGCGCAAACAGATTGATTTCGCAGATGATGGTACGTCGTCTTGGTATAACTATATTGGGAAATCCCTAATTGAGACATCCAATGGTGACCTTGTATTCATTGTCCCAATTAATGGTGGGGGCATTAACATTGTTATGATGGGTGCAAATGGTAATTTGATTTGGAGCAAAAACTACTCAGATCTTGGTTTCTGGAACTATAACGCTGAGATAATGGAAACTGGGGATGGGGATCTGGCAGTTGTGGCAGGCTATACCACTAAATTTAAACTGCTTGATTATTATTCAGGAGAAATTATAGAAGAAATGGAATATGATGGTTTAAAATATCCCCGGTCTATCGTTAATGTTTTTGGTGATTATGCTATAATAGGACATGCCCCTAAAGATGATGATAATTATTCTCCTATATCTCTGCTGAAAGTAACAAGTGATGGTGATGAAATCTGGCGTAAGATCTGGTCTGAAGATGAGGCCAGACCCAGGTATGCTTTGGATTTAATCCATACTGCCGATAATGGTTTCCTACTATTCTGCAATTCTGATCCTTCCCCATACGCAACTTTGATAAAGACAGATTCCGAAGGCAATGAACTCTGGCGAAAAAAATATGATGACTACGTTGGTGGTGGACAAGGCTGGATCCACCAAACGGAAGATGGCGGATTTTTTATGGCATCAGGGTACGCTGTAACCAAACTGGATCAAAACGGTGATGTTGTCTGGAATGCTTCCGCACCAACTGGTTTTGATAAATATTTTAATAATGGTATGGTATCAGGAATAAACCATAGCATGAAACCAATTGAAAACGGGGCAGTGATGGCTGGATATGGTTCTTCTGATTGGGAATAAAACTGATTTCTTAAAATAAAGGAATCTGTATTTTATTTTTCATTATCTAAAGAATGTTTGGGTATCTGATTAAGCTATTTTTTTTCATTATTATTTATTTTAGTAACCGTTGGTTTCAATTAAATGAAAGAATCTAATATAAATAAAAAATCAGAAAATAATAATAATTCATTAATTGATGTTAACTGTGGAGATCTTGTTTTTTCCTGTAGATCCGCTGGGTTAGAAAATACAGGGGAACCAATAATACTGCTCCATGGCTTTCCAGAAACGTCTCATATGTGGAATTATTTATTGGAATAATTATCTAATCTGGGATATAGAGCTTATAGCTCCAAACCAAAGAGGATATAGTTCTCAGGCCAGACCTAAAGATGTAAAAGAATATTCCATAAAAAGTCTTGCGATAGAAATCGGAGACCTAATCACTTTTAATGATGTTACTGTACCCAGCCAATTAATATGGGGAAATAAGGATATGGCTCCAGGGAGGTCAGGTGTTGAATTAACAAAAAAATATATGAAGGGACCTTATAGATTTATTGAATTGAATGCTGGGCATTGGTTGATGCAAGAATCTTTGCTGGATGTGTCTTAAGCGATTATTGAACATATTAATGAATATAGTTCTGAGTAATCAAATATATTCAATGTGAAAAAACAAAAATAGTAACACATTATGAAAAAATATTTTATCTCAATACAGAGAGATACATAGATTCATAATATTCTATCAGTTCTAATGCTGCTTTCAAGCTTTTTTTTGTCATGAGATATTCTTCATTATAATTGCTGCTAAATCTGTATTCTACTATTGTACGCGGTTTCAACAATTTCATCAAATTTTGATACTGTTCTTCAGTCACCAATAAATCTTTTCTTTCATGCACAACACCACCGTGACGATTATTTGAATTAATATTTTTATTGCTAAAATTCCATTCTAAATTTTTTGACTGTTTATTTTTTAGAAGAATTTTATCAAAAAAATGCCGGTCAATTCCATTATATTCAAAAACAATTCTTAACCATTTTGATTCACTATCACTAACAATATAAAGATAAAATCTATTTTTGTTAGCAAGAGTAAAAATTGGTTTTTTTAGAAATAATTTATGTACAGTGTAGGTTAAATTTTCTTCTATGTCTATTTTTTGATAAAGTGATTTAGATTTAACCGTAGGTACATACCCTGACACAATTCTATTTATACAAGAAGAGAAAAAAAATAAGATCAAAAAACAAAGTGAAAAGTCACGCATTAAAAATGATAATTTCACAAAATTTGTCTTAAATATCATTGGATAAATCTATCCTAATTTTTTTTATGAAAAAAAACCAATTGTTATAATTTTAACATCACACATTATCAAACACTTTCAGCCTTTTTTAAAGCCTTAATAAATGGCTTAATTTTGTTATTTTATGAATTTGAGTTTTTAAGATAATAACATAATATTTGATTGTCATATTTCGAAAAAAAATAATTCCTATTGCCCTATAAAAGATTTTATAATGAATACAATTATTAAAAATAAAACAAAAGTTATTTTCATCTGCACTGGTAACAGTTGTCGCTCCCAAATGGCTGAGGGTCTACTAAAACACATGTCTGGAGATCATTTTGAGGTATTCAGTGCTGGTAGTCACCCCTCCCGCGTTCACCCTGCATCCATTCTGGTTATGGATGAAATAGGAATAGACATTTCTAATCACTCTGCGGAAGCCATTGATAAATATTTGGATAAAAAAATTGATACTGTTATCACCGTATGCGATAACGCACGTCTTTTATGCCCCGTTTTTCCTGGAAATGTACATCGAATACACTGGAGCATTGAAGACCCTTTTCATGGATGGAGCACAGAACCAAGTGACCTTATACCTTATCGTGAGACTAGGAATATCTTAAAAGATCAAATTAAAACTTTTATAAATCAAAGATTAAGTAAATTTTAGTATTGATGATTTTATTTTAATAATTAAATGAAAATCATTATTTCAAGATTGCCCCAATCTCATTGGTGGGGTAACGGTGTCCCATCATATGAAGACAATCACGCTATGCAGGGTGGAATTATTCCCGATCAATCACTTTTAACATCAGAAAGAAATATGTTAATTAGATGTCTTAAAAGACTGGGTTTAGATATAATTGAAACAGCATTTCCCAAAAACCTTGATAATAAATATTTGCAACATGATTTTATATATATCCGAGATCAGTTCATTACAGATCAAAATGGCAATGCAATGATTCTAAAATTTCGGAATCTTAATAGAAAAATTGAGACAAAATATATAGTCCCAATATTGGAGTCATTGGAATTATCAATTAAATATTTACCACAAAAATCTGATCTTTTTGCTGAAGGAGGTGAATTTTACTACTGCAAGCAGGAAAATATCCTTTTCAGCGGCCTTTCCCGCAATAGCCATTCAGGGTCAGAAGCGGTAGCTAAATTTCTCAATGTTGAAAAGCTATTATTTTTGGAAAGCAATGTATTTCATTTAGACGCATATTTTTCTCCTGTATTAAAAAAAGATGGCACAATCTGCGCAATCATTTGCTGTTTAAAAGAATTAACTAACAATTCCAAAAATAATCTATATAATTTCGCAAATAATAAAAATATTCCTATTCTGGATATCCCGATATATGATGGAATTGGAACAAAAGATAAACCAGGTTCCTTCGCTGCAAACTCATTACCTCTTCCTGGAACATTTTTAAGTTCTAGCGCTTTCTCCAATCCTGAAATTGATAAAAAACTTGATATGATGGGGGTAAATCATATTGTTACCCCTTTATCTCAATATGCCTTAAGTGGTGGAGCTGTACATTGCTGTACAAATGAATTGTAAAAAAAGGGATACTGGTATCACCACCCCATCTTTTTAGTATTAATTAATCTAAATCCCAAAACCGAACCTAAAATTAAAACTACCAAAACCAGCATTCCCAGGCATCACATCTTTAGCGATTGTATATCTATAATAAGCAAACAAATCAAAGGTTAATAAATTAAATTTTAAACCTCCTTGAAGATGCAAACCAGAAGCTTCCAACGCATTATCTGCTAAGTAATCTTTCAATGCATCCTCATCTAAAGTACCATTTTGAATATCACCCTGTGCTACCACTGAAGTAAGCATATTTTGATCAATCATAGGTGTCGCTATATGCATATTATATCCAATACCAGCATACAAATCTGCTCCTGCTAAAAATGGGATACCTAAATCAAAAACTGATTTTTGAATTGTGATATATGTATTTCCTGATACATAGGCAAAACTTTTTTCGTCAATCTCTACACCTGGAGTCAACTGGTTATCAAATGAAAATTTATATGTGTTACCTACAAAGTTATATTCCACATCAAGATCAACAATAGGTATAATATCTAGATATAAATAGCCACCAATCCCAAACCCATTATCAAAACCATGATGGGTAAAACTTCCAACCTTATCATTTGGGGGAGGTAGATCAACAACTAATGGTGAGGATGATTCTCCAACAGAAAATAAACTTTGATTTACGCTGATTCCCAAACCTGCAATGGAAAAGATGCTGGAAGGCAGAGCAGCAAATAGTAAAACTGTTAAATATTTTTTCATTATACCTCCGAATTATTACAAATAATATTTTATTGAGTTTACGCAAGATGAAAGATGAAACAAATCACTCATTGATAACCGCATGCTCATCTCAATAAATTGTCCCCGTGATTCATCATATTAACCAATCTTTATTTCTATCAACGGTGATTTTGATTGCCAGTGCTTCGAGTCAAACGGCAGAATGGCCCACTAGAGCCAGCAGATCATTTTCTTCAAATTTTGGTGAAAATCGCGATGATCATTTTCATATGGGTTTAGATATTAAAACCAGAGGAACCACTGGTCACGAAGTTGTCTCATCACACAACGGTTACATTAGCAGAATGGTATCAAATTACAGTGGCTATGGAAAGGCTCTTTATATAAAAACTACAAGTGGAAATGAAATAGTCTATGCACATCTGGAAAAATTTATACCTGTATTGGAAAAAGTATGGCGGTTACAACAAGCAAAAAGACGAAGCTATATTGTAAACGCTAACTTTTCTAGTAGAGAGTTCCAGATAAAAAAAGGAGATTTAATAGGGTATTCTGGAAATACAGGTTCATCCTTTGCACCTCACATTCACTATGAATATCGTACCCCAAACAGTGAACCTTTAAATCCTCTTGTATTTGCTTTTGATCTTCCTGATAATGTAACCCCTATACCAAAAAATATTGCACTGGTACCACTATCTCAGGAAACTCTTATCAATGCCAATCCATTAGTTCAAATATTTCCATTATATAGAGATAGATCAGGGGTGTATTACTTCGCTGACACTTTAAGTGTTTTTGGTGAATTTGGATTTGCTATTGAAGTAATAGATAAACGCCAAGGAGCAAATAATATTTATCAGTTTCACCGAGCAGAACTAATTTTTGATAGGAAAAAGAAATTTGAGATTCGTTATGACAAAATCTCCTTTTCAGAGGGAAAACACGCTAACACTATTATAAATTATAGTCTAAAAAGAAAAAATCTAGGTGAATACCAAAATCTTTATCGTCTATTAGAACATCCTAAAATGTCGCTTCATAGAACAGTTGAATCTGGTATTATCAGACCCCATCCAGGGTTCCATTCTGTAGAAATCAACATCTATGATGCGACTGGAAACAAAGCTTCTATACAGGGTGTCATTGCAGGAACCTTCCCAATGGCAGTCGATGTTCAGGAAATATTGCGAAACGATATGGTCATTACACTTAATATAAGCCCAAAGAGAGGAGGATTGCCGATTAGGGACGCAGTCATTTATGGTTTTACTCCTTATGGTTTACCAGATAAAAAAATAGAGTTTCTTCAATCTGAACAGGTAAAAAAAGATCTCCATATCACCGTACCATTAAGAGAAATAAAAAACCAAAATTTGCAGATTCTTGCCATCAACCAAATAGGTGGTATGGCAGATCCTTTCCACTGGTCAATTCTTGAATCAAAATATAGCGTTATTGATATAATGCCTGACTTAGAAGTACAAGGGGCCGAACGTGGTGTATTTTTTCAAGTAGAAATTGACCAATATGTCCCCGCAAATGTTTCTATAAAACTTGCAGATAATAATACATTTAAATCTTATCCTTTAAATCAAATTCAACCAAACGTTTTTCTTTCTGAGATGTTACCTCACAAAGTTTTAACAGGAATAAAATACATTGATGTGGAATTATCACATGAAGGGCTGTCAAGAGAAACCAGGTTTCATTTTCGAGCCTCTGTAGCAGAACCTGGTGAAGAAACTGTTGTACTATCAGAAGATAAAAATTGTTCAATTCAAATTTTACCAGAGACATTATATCAGACAAATGCGGTATGGATAGAGAAAGTAAAAAAATATGCTCCTGTCAAAGAAGGATTTCATCTATCTCCCGTTTATCAATTACAGCCATTTAATATAGCCTTAAGAGGTGAATTTAAAGTTGGGATTCGATATGATTTTGAATTGGTAGAACATTCAAATCTTGGGATTTATTATTTTGATAACAAGGATGAGAAATGGACTTATGTTTCAACAGAGAATAATAGAAAAAAACAGATACTCTCCGCTTCCTTGGCCCAATTGGATGCCGTCACGATTATTCAGGATCTAGAACCACCTATTATTCTAAGTATGCACCCTGGGAATGGAGCAGGTTATAAAATTGAAGATATAAAAAATATTCGAATTATTGTTGATGATAAAATTTCAGGAATTGATGCAAAAGAAGAATCTTTTGAACTCTCTCTCAATGGGCATCCTCTCTATTTTTCATATCAGCCTGTAAAAAAGGAAATTTCTTATACTTTAGAACAACCCTTAAAAGATGGCCCACACCAAATTGATTTTAAAGTAAGTGACCGCTTTGGTAATACATCATCCAAGTCAGCCTTTTTTTCGGCCCATTAATGTTTTTTCCTTACAAAGATGATAATCCTAGGGTTTTAATTCCTTTTGTAACCTATAGTATACTGGGGATAAACATTTTTGTATTTCTGAGTCAATTATTTATCTTTTCATCTGATCCTGATTTGGGAAGAGCATTCGTTTATACTTTTGGTTTTATACCAGACAAATTCAATATAATCAATATATTTACATCAATGTTTTTACATGGAGGATTTGGCCATCTTTTATCGAACATGTGGTTTCTTTGGCTTTTTGGAGATAATGTAGAAAGTGTTCTAGGTCATTTGAAATATTTCCTTTTTTATCTAGTTTGTGGAATCGGTGCCGCAATTGGTCAATTTCTGATTTCACCATCATCTAATATCCCTATGATAGGTGCAAGCGGAGCCATTGCGGGTATTCTAGGTGCCTATATGATCAAATTTCCAAAAGCGAAAGTTCATGTTTTAGTTATATTTATTTTTATCACTACAATTGCTGTTCCAGCTCAAATTGTTCTGGGACTATGGTTTTTAATGCAATTAACTAGCGGACTTGGAACGTTAGGGATGGACACAACTGGGGGCGTTGCCTGGTTTGCCCATATTGGAGGATTTATTTCAGGAGTTGGATTGCTAAATCGCTTCCAGAGTTTTCGGTTAAAAATTTTATGAAGGAATTAATTATAAAAAAAGCTTTTGCTATGCGCACTAGAGCAATAGCCCCTTTTTCAAAATACAGAGTAGGAGCTGCTATTGAAACACAATCAGGAAAAATTATTGGAGGTTGTAATATAGAATCATCAAGTTTTAGTCTAACCTGCTGTGCCGAGCGGGTCACGCTTTTTCGTGCTTTAGCAGAAGGATACACTGTATTCAAATCTATGGCTGTTTCCACTAATAATGGTGGTATGCCCTGTGGTGCTTGTCGTCAAGTGATCTGGGAATATTGTGGAGATATCCCTATCTACATCTGTAATAAAAAGGAATGCATAAAAACTATATCATCTAAAAATTTATTACCCGATGCATTTGATAAATCAAAATTGTAACTATTAATTCCTATTAAATGAAAATTCTGGATAGATAAATAGTTATGATTTTAGAGTACAGATTTTTCTAAATGGATTATGTACAATACTATCAAATTATATTATTGTTGTTGAAGACATTCGTGTTTTGCATTATACTCAGATAAGAAAATCATTTTTTTTGAAATAATTTGATATGACCTTTTTAAAAACTGAATACAATTAAACAACTGAGTTCAAGGAATAAATAGTGGTGGATAAGCATAAAATCAGTTGTAAATCATTAGGTAAAAAAACTTTTTCCCATGGATAGTATATTCCTGAAAACAAAGAAACTTTTTGTAGATATTATATTCTTAGAAAGAAGTAAAAATTAAATATCTGTTTGTTTCACAATGCTAAGGTATAATTTTAACATAAAATGACACTTACGCCTGTAGACTCTGGATGGATTGAAGTTATATGCGGAAATATGTTTAGCGGCAAGACAGAGGAACTTATAAGAAGACTTCGTCGTGCCCAAATAGCTCAGATGAAAATTTCAATCTTTAAACCTAGGATTGATTCTCGTTATAGCGAAAACCAGATTGTGAGTCATAACCTATTGAAAATGGATTCTCGTATTGTAGATAAAGCAAAGGAAATTTTTGATTTTACAAAAGAAACTGATGTTGTCGGAATTGATGAAGCTCAATTCTTTGATAAATCTCTTATTGATATTTGTAAAAAATTGGCAGGAAATGGAAAACGCGTTGTGGTAGCTGGCTTAGATACAGATTACCGAGGTTTACCTTTTGGCCCAATGCCGGAAATTATGTGTGAAGCTGACTATCTAGATAAATTAAGAGCTATTTGTGTTAAGTGTGGAAATCCAGCATCATATACTCAGCGCACATCATCTGATTCAGAACAGGTTGTTATTGGTGAACTTGATAAATATGAAGCAAGGTGCAGAAACTGTTTTTCTTTCCCAGGATCTAACTAATGCAAAGATTTACTGGACTTATTGGTATTTTAATATTGTTAGGAATAGCTTATATATTATCTAATAACAAGAAATCTATTAAGCCTCGAATAATTATTTGGGGGTTAGGATTACAGGTTTTTTTTGCTATTATTATCCTAAAAATACCAGGAATCAAATCAAAGTTTTTTTTTGTTGATAAATTGTTTCAGAAATTAATTAGTTTTTCTGATCAAGGAAGTACTTTTTTATTTGAATCATTTGTTCCTGGAGTAGGATATCATGAAGCTATGATTAACTTTGCATTCCGGGCATTACCAGTAATTATATTTTTTTCCAGTTTAATTGCTGTTACATATCATTTCGGAATTATACAGTTTATGATAAAATGGATCGCAAAATTAATGGAAAAAACTATGAAAACAAGTGGAGCAGAAACATTAAGTGTTTCTGCAAATATTTTTGTAGGGCAGACAGAAGCTCCTATCTTAATACGTCCATTCATAAATAAAATGACTAATTCGGAATTAACAGCAATAATGACAGGAGGGTTTGCTACTGTTGCTGGTTCTGTATTGGCTCTATACGTTTTATGGCTAAACGTTATACCAGGTATTGCTGGACATATGCTGACCGCAAGCATTATGTCTGCACCTGCAGCATTGGTGATGGCAAAAATAATCTACCCAGAAACCGAACAATCAGAAACATTTGGAGATTTAAAAATAAGTACTGAAAAACAAGATGCAAATGCAATGGATGCACTTGGGAGAGGAGCTTCTGACGGATTAAAACTAGCCGCAAATGTTGGAGCTATGCTGATTGCATTTGTATCTATAATCGCCATGATAAATTTTTCTCTAGATTATTTTTTTGGCACAACTATTGAGGCACTATTAGGAATTATCTTTCAACCTCTTGCTTGGTGTATGGGGATTCCATGGGATGAAGCAAAAATTACTGGAAGGCTCATGGGTGAAAAAATTGTATTAACTGAATTAATTGCCTATTCAAACTTAGGAGAAATTATTAATAGTAATGCTATCTCTGAACGTTCAGCAATTATTACTAGTTATTCACTATGCGGTTTTGCTAATCTTGGATCAATAGGAATCCAATTAGGAGGGATTGGAGGTATCGCACCAGAAAGAAGAAAAGATCTATCTAAGTTGGCTTTTAAAGCTATGATAGGAGGAGCGCTGGCATCCTGGTTAACGGCAACAATTGCAGGGATATTAATTTAAAAAGGAATTAATAATCATGAAATTATTAATAATGGGACCTCCAGGAGTAGGTAAGGGGACCCAAGCAAAACAAATAAAAGTACATTTTGATATTCCGCACTTATCTACTGGCGAGATACTTCGTTCTGAGATTAAAAAAAAATCTATTATAGGGGAAACAGCAAAAATTTATATGGGAGCAGGGAAGCTGGTTCCTGATGAAATACTACTTAATATAATTAAAGAATATATTTCAAAACCAGAATGTAAAACTGGATATTTGTTGGATGGTTTCCCTCGGACATTGCCTCAAGCTGATGGGCTAGAAACAATTATGGATGATTTTGGACATACATTAAATGCGGTAATTAGCCTAACCGCTAATCAAGATGAATTAATAAAAAGATTGGTCAAGAGAGGGCTGGACTCTGGTCGAAATGATGATACGCTTAAAATAATTAGAAGTCGACAAAATATCTATTGGGGGCAAACTGCACCTTTATTAGACTTTTACCGTTTAAAGGGCATCTTAAAGGATGTTGATGGTATTGGTAAAATTTCAGAAATAACAACTCGTATATTAAGAAAATTAAATTAAAATGCTCAAAGTTGGACTTACAGGAGGAATTGGTTGTGGAAAAAGTACAGTAAGTGCTTTTTTCTCGGAATGGGGAGCTTATATCTTTGATGCGGATAAAATAGGTCAAAAGATCCTAAAAGAAAATGAGACTGCTCAAAATGAGATTATTGCTGAATTTGGAACAGATGTTTTAGGCGCTGATAATAAAATTGATAAAAAAAAATTATCAAGGATTGCATTTCAAGATGAATACCATCAACTAAGAATAAATACAACAATTCACCCCTATATATTTCGTGAAATAGATAAGCAGTTTGATAAAATCCGAAAAAAAGGGGAACATAATCTCTTTGTACTAGATGCGGCTTTAATATACGAATCGGGTGCTGATACACATATGGATTATATCATAGTGGTAACATCTAGGATGGGTTTAAGGACTGAAAGAGTTATGGATCGTGGAGGGCTTACTAGAGATGAATTTTTACAACGGGTCAATCTACAATGGCCTGATGAAGATAAAATACACTTAGCAGATTTCGTTATCCAAAATAATAGTACGGAAAATTCTGTAAAAGAGGAAGCGAGAATGATATTCGATAAATTATTATAAATTATCGATTTTTTCTCAATGCTAGTGGTTTATCCAAAATTTCCTTCGCAATAATTCCCTTTTTCAAAGAATTAGTTGTATTAAAAATTTTTACCAGAATTTTATAATCAAATGTTGAATGTCTGATGGGAGTTTTTTCTTGATCTATTAAACGACGATTGTTTAATCTCCTATCAATAGTATTACGCTTAATAAAATTCGGATTTTCATCGATAGGGGCATCTTGAACCTCAGATATTGGCTCTAAATAATTTTCCACATCTTCCTGAAATTCATATCTTTGTGGTATATATTCATCATTTTCATCATTAGAAACTTGTTTTTTAGAAATGATTTCACCATCGATAATTCCTTGAGATTTAAGAAATTTTTCAAAAAAATCTGTAGCCTTTAAATTTTCAGGTTTATCTTCAGAATCCCAATCGGGATTATCCTCAATATCTTTACGAATTATTTTTTGCTGTCTCTTTTTCAAATAAAGAGATAGAGCATAAAACAATACTAGAAAAATCCATTCCATCTTATATGTTTTTTTACGTTGATTGGATTAAATAATTATTTATCAACTTTAATTCTATTGTTTAAAATTATAAGATATGAAACCGTATAGAACTTAAATCCAATTAAACTTTTTCTTGATCATCACTATTTTGATCAGATTCAGATCTATCAGAACCTCCAATGGAATTTCTCATGCCTGTGTCGGATTTTATATTTTGCATATTATAATAATCAAAAATCCCGATATTCCCCTCACGAAAAGCAAAAGACATAGCAAGTGGAACCTCTGCTTCTGCTTCCACAACTTTTGCCTTCATTTCTTGTGTTTTTGCTTTCATTTCCTGTTCTTGAGCTACAGCCATAGCTCGACGAGTTTCTGCTCTTGCCTGAGCAACTTGGAGATCTGCTTCTGCTTGATCAGTTTGTAAAGCAGCACCAATATTTTTCCCCACATCTAGATCCGCAATATCAATTGATAATATTTCAAATGCTGTTCCAGCATCCAAACCTTTATCTAAAACAGCGCGGGAGATATTATCAGGATTTTCAAGAACTTCAGAGTAGGTACCTGCAGATCCTATCGCACTGACAATCCCTTCTCCTACTCGAGCAATTATAGTATCATCTGTAGCCCCCCCAACTAAACCTGCCAGGTTTGTTCTTACTGTAACTCTAGCTCTGGCCTTCAGCTCAATACCATCCTTAGCAACTGCCGCTAGGTAACCATCAATAGGCGCATTAATTACCTTAGGATAAACACTAGTTTGAACTGCCTCTTTAACATCCCTTCCAGCAAGATCAATTGCGGTAGCAGTTTCAAATGGTAAAGGTATATTTGCTTTATCAGCAGCAATAAGAGCTTTAACAATATTTTCAACCTGACCGCCAGCCAAGTAATGGGTTTCTAACATATCCGTGTTGATTTGATTCAAGCCTGCTTTGTGTAAATTTATTACTCCATCTGTTACTAGCCTGGGGGAAATTTTTCGCAATCGCATTCTAATAAGATCCACTATGCCTATTCTACCTATCCCCAAAGAGACAATACCTTGAATCCACAATCCTACTGGTACAAAGTACAACAGTAATAGAATAACAATAACAATAACAAATAACATAACTATACTTACTATAGGCATTACTTATACTCCTTCAATTAAATTTTTATCTACTTTTCTCACAACTATACGATTACCATCAACTGATAGAACCTCTACTGAGGTACCTTTTTCTAAAAATTCACCTTCACTTATTACAAAAAATTTTTGATTATCTATCTTGGCCCATCCAGATGGATGTAAATCAGATTCTGCTTCCCCAGTTTTCCCAGTTAATTTTTCCCATCCAAATGTAGTAGTATAACCATCTTCTTTTTTTTGGATATCTGGAGAAGTTAATTGTTTCCAAAATTCAGTTTTAATCATCATTTTAATAAGAAAATATAAACCAATTGCTCCTCCAATAATTCCAATCAATAAACCGTCTGTAGCTTGGGATAATATCTCATCAGAAACAGGGACATCAGGAAGTAAAAGCATATAAAGCCCATATACCATAAGCAATATCCCTCCAATTCCAGCAATTCCAAAACCAGGGATTACCAATGCTTCTAGAAATAAAAACCCTATTCCTGCAAAAATGAATAAAAAATCAGACATAGTAGCTAATTTTGCTATGTAAGATGCCCCCAAAGATAGAATCAAGCAAGTTAGGCCAACGAAGCCAGGGATTCCCCACCCTGGACTCTGAAGCTCAAATAAAATTCCTAAAAATCCAAATGTAGTAAGCAGTGAAGCTACAACAGGGTTTGTTAAAAAACGAACGATGCTCTCTGACCAATTTTCAGTTGATTCTATTATATTAACTTTTGATAAACCAAGTGAATCCAACAGAAGCTTAATATTTTCTACTGTCCCATCGGCAATTTTATACTTTATAGCTTGCTGTGTAGTTAGAGAAATAAGTTTTCCTTCTTTCCTCCCCTCCAGATCATCTACAATAATAGAATCTCCATTTATTACAATATGATTAAAGGATAATTCTTCATCCACCATACCTCTGGCTATTGCTGTATTTCTATTTCTTTTCTCAGCAGTAGAAGCCATTTCTTCTCTCATAAAACTGATCACCTTTTCACTCCCCTTTTTCCCAGACATATCAACAGCAGTTGCAGCTCCAATTGAAGCCCCTCCAGTCATATATATTTTTTCACAAGAAAGAGATATAAGTGCTCCTGCAGATATAGCCCTACGGTTTATAAATGCTACTGTTAGCAAATCAGAATCTAAAATAGCATCTTTGATTTGAGTAGCGGCATCTACACGTCCACCAAAAGTATCGATATCAAAAATTACTGCTAAGGCTCTGTTTTTTTCTGCTTCAGCAAGTTCTCGAGAAATATATGGGGGTAATCCAAGATCTATTGTCCCCTGGATAGGGATTCGGTAAACGACATTAGAGTAAATAACTGATGATAGTAATAAAAGAAAAAGTAAAACCCTTTGCATAGTCACCGAATTTCATACTATTATAATTAAGTGTAAAACAAATTCCTTTAATCGTAAATAAAAAACATTAATGTAATTTTATATGATATTATGAGAAAATATGAAATCATTACATACTCATTTTTAAAATATTTAAAGAAATATCTATCCTTAATTTCTTCAAAACAAAGAATAAAGTTATCGCAAAAAATAGCTGGATTTATTTATCACAACTTGAATATGAGGCAGGATATGGCACGAAAAAATATTCAACGTGTATTCCCTAATAGGTCGGAAAAATGGGTTGAATCAGTTTTATCATCTTGTTTTGAATTTGCAACAAATAATTTTATTCAATTCATATCCTTTCCCCATTCTTGGGAAAATTCACACTATGATATAATTGGTAGAAATGTGTTGGATAATGCTTTAAGGAAAAAGAAGGGTGTTATTTTTTTATCAGCCCATTTTGGGCCTTGGGAAATGATGGGTGTATGGTTAGCAAAAAACAATTATCCAATTACAGGAGTAGCCTACCGACAAAAAAATAATGGGGCAAATAATTTTTTTAAAGAACAACGGGAACTAAGCGGAGCCAGGCATATTTTTAAGAAAGAATCTTTTAAAAAGATGTATGAAATTCTTAATAAAGGTGAAATTTTGGTTTTGATCAGTGACCAGGATGCCAGAAGAAAGGGTGTTTTTGTGGATTTTTTAGGGATAGAAGCATCGACACCAAAAGGAGCAGCTATCTTTCATAATGAAACTAACGCACCTATGATCGTCGGTACTTGTATCCAAACAGGACTACAAAGATTTCAGATCGAATTTTTATCTGTCAATCCAAAAAATAATAGTATAAAAGAAATAACTCAAGCTTATACATCCATATTTGCATCATATATTCAACTTTATCCCAAACAATATTTTTGGTTTCACCGTCGTTGGAAAACCTTACCAATTGATATTTAAAATATAAAATATATTTATCAAATGAAGAGAATTAGTTTGAATTCTACAGGTATAATCAATGCCTGTTGTAATGTTTTAATAAAAGGAAAAGTAATTGTATATCCAACTGATACATTATATGGCTTTGGAGTTAATGCAAACAATAGAGAAGCAATAAAAAAAATAAATCGGATAAAGCGTCGTACTATGCCCCTAAGTGTTTTAGCGCCTGATAAAAGGACTGCTTTAAGTTGGATGAGATTGTCGAAAAACGAAAAAATACTAGTATCAAAAATATTAGGCGGCAATACAACAGTTATTGTTCCTATTTTGAAAGACATTGTTGATTCATTAATAACTGGGAATGATAATACTTTAGGAATACGAATTCCAGATCATCCATTTTGCAATAAACTTTCTAAAAAATTTGGAGGCCCCATAACAACAACCAGTGTAAATCGAACAGGGAATCCTCCAATGGTTAATCCAGATGAAATTTATGAAGAATTTAAAAATGAATTAGATTTATTGATAGAAGACGGAACTATTGCAGGACGTGGATCATCAATTTATATTTATGAAAATGGTGTATTAAAGAAAATAAGATAGTGATAATTCTGATTTTTTTACTTACTTCTAACTTGGTGAAATGCGAACCAATGCCTTTCGATATTGGTGAAAGTTTTAATTATAATGTTTTCTTTTCTGGTCTTCAAGCGGGGCATGGTAAATTATCAGTTATTAAACTGGATACTGTACAAAATCTACCTTCCTATCATGTGCGTTTTAGTACTTGGACAACTGGGTTTACAAACAAAATATACCCTATAAAGGATCGAATTGATATATGGCTTGATAAAAATACATTAAAAACTCTAAGAGTAGATAAAAACATTCAAGAAGGTAATTATAAAAAAAATTCTAAATCTTTTTTTAATCATAATGATGGATTAGTTGTAGTCGATGGGGATTCTATATCAGTCCCCAAAGGAATAATATCACCATATTCACTATTTTATTCATTACGCAATAAAATAATTCCAGAATTAAATGGAACCAATTTAAAAATTATAGATGGGAAAAAAGTAACTGAATTAAAATTAATCGTAGAGTCTCAGCAAAATGTAATAATTCCTGGAGGGAATTTTTTATGCAATAAAGTATCACCTGTTAGAAACGATAAAAAGGAATTCAAAAATAAAGGTGAAATATCAATATGGTTTTCCGAAAAAATGCCAGAACAAATACCTGTCAAAATATGGATAAAATTAAATTACGGTTCTTTGAAAATGGAATTAGAAAACTGGGTCAATTAAATAAACGCGAAATATCATTATAAACTACCGTTACCATTAATAGTAGCAAAAAAGTCATACCAATCTGTTGGATTACAATTCTCGATTTTAGGGTAAGAGGCCTGCGTATAAAACTTTCTATTAATAAAATAAATATATGCCCACCATCTAATCCTGGAATTGGTAATATGTTTAAAAAGGCTAGATTTACACTTATGAGTGCCATAAAAGACAGAAGTGGTATCCAGCCCTCATTTGCTGTTTGCCCAGCAAGTTGAGCAATCATGATAGGGCCTCCAAGATCTGAAACTGATGCTACACCTTTAGTTAACATTTTTATACTCATAATTATCATACCAACACTATTTAAAGTTGCACCAAAACCAGAAATAAGTGCATCGCCAAATAAAATATCAGAGTAAATGATCTCAGGGACGATACCTATCATTCCCAAAGTATCCATCTCATTATCGGAATTTGGAATAATCATTGATGTCGTAATTAAAGATATATCAAATTTAATTTTATTTCTATCTATAGTTAGTGTAATAGGTGTATTAGGGATTTTATGAATTTTATTTGTTAATTCTTCCCATGTATTTATTTTAGACCCATCAATTGCAATAATTCTATCACCTGGCAAAACCCCTGCTTCATGAGCTGGCATATCAGGTCTAAGTTCAGAAACGACAGGTTCATCTACAATTTCTGCAGTTCCTTGAACATAGGAGATACCAGAAAAAATAATAAATGCCGTAATTAAATTCATAATCACTCCAGCACTAAGGACCCAGTATTTAGCCCACGTTGGTTTAGACATAAACTCATCTGGAGCATCAGTTATCTGGTTATCTAGGCTCTCATCAATCATACCAGCCATTTTTACATATCCGCCAAGAGGAATCAAAGCTAGAACATATTCCGTTCCAGATGCTATTCTTTCTTGTCTTTTAATTTGTTTTTCATAAACTGGGCTCCATATAAGTTTTCCTCCCACATTTTTATAAAAATAGAATCGAATATTCCAACCATAAGATATTGATGTTATAGAAATAAATCTTGGCGGAAAACCAATTGAAAATCTCTCAACACGAATTCCAACAGACCGAGCAGCAATAAAATGCCCCAATTCATGAACGAAAACTAAAACGCCCAATACAAATATTGTTGCCCAAAGAAATGTCATTTAATATAAACTAACCTATTTTTTAACAAAAAAAAACTATTCTTGTTCCAAATCAATTAAAGTTTAAAACTGTTTTATAAACCCAAGCATCTAAATATTTTAAGTCCTGGAGATTTGGATGTTCTCTCCAATTATGTGAATTCATTATCAATTTATTTATTTTAGGGATATCAATGAATTTAATTTCTTTATTTAAAAAGCGTTCAACAGCATAATCATTTGATAAATTAAGTGCAGCAGGAGCTGTCCCAAGTTTTTTTAATGATTCAAAAGCCAATGATATACATGGGAATTTTTCTATATCTGGCTCTTCAAAAGTCATATCACCACATGAAAAAAAGTCCAATTTTTCCCAAGGTGCATATAAATGCCTTGGATATGTTAATGCATATTGTATTGGGATTTTCATATCTGGGATACCCATCTGTGCTTTAATAGAACCATCCTTTAGCTCAATCATTGAGTGGATAATTGATTGTGGGTGTATAACTATCTCGATATCAGTATACTTAAAATCAAACAACCAAAACGCTTCAATGACTTCCAAACCTTTATTCATCATTGTGGCACTATCTACAGTAATTTTTTTCCCCATATCCCAGTTAGGATGATTCAATGCTTCTTCTACAGAAATATTTTCAAAAGTGTTTAATGGTCTATTCCGAAAGGGCCCTCCACTTCCAGTAAGAATTAATTTCTGAATATCACTTATATTTTCGCCTACCATGCATTGCCAAATAGCTGAATGCTCACTGTCTACCGGGTATAATTTTGAACCACTTTCTTCCATAGCTTGTTTAATTATTGCACCTGCCATTATTAAACTTTCTTTATTCGAGAGGGCAACATCAACTCCATTGGAAACAGCATTCAGAGTTGGCTCCATACCCGAGGCTCCAACCAATGCATTTAACATAATATCAACATCATCTCTTAAAGACAGTTCAAGAAGTCCATCTCTTCCCTCTAATACTTCGACCCCTTTTCCACTTAATGAATTTTTTACTTCATTACAAGCATCTGGATTAACAATTGCTACTGTTTTAGGTTTAAATCTTTTTATCTGATCAATAAGGAGAGCGCTATTAGAGTGAGCAGACAAATAAAGAACTTCTAAATCCTCTGAAAGATAGTCTATAACCTTTAATGCATTTACTCCGATCGAACCAGTAGACCCAAGAATTGATATTTTTTTCATATTAAATATTCTTCTGAATAAAAAATGACATAAAACTCCGATCAGGATTAATCTTAAAACCCATCCCTACCCTTAAACCAACAATATCAAGCATTGTGTCGGAACCAAAATAATTAGTTCTACCTTCGACCTTTGAAGGTATTATTTCTATATTTTTATAGGTATTCTGCTTAAAATAATTAGAACCTGCTCCAATCCGTATTAATAATGTTTTCCATGAAAACCATTTCCTTACATCAAAAGTAAATGATTTCATTTGGAAGCTATAAAGTCCATTCAGATCTACCCGCTGAATAGAAAAAACCCAGCTTCTCTTTTTTTTATTTCCAAAAAAATATTGCAACCCAGCACCAATAACCTGCGGCTGGTCAGTTGTAGAAGAAAACCTAAATATTTTTCCAGATAGTGCCAAATTATTAGTTATTTTAATAGCCAAATTCGCATCTGGTAATACCCATTTTTCATCATTGAAAGGTTTTAATAACCCTAAATAACCAAGACTTATTAATAAACGTTTTGACTCATATGGACTAAAAGCTGCAGTTCTACTTAGCCAGAAAGCGGAATAGTATACAACTTTTTGAGCGTGTAATTCCGAATGGCTATCTAATCGAAAATTGGGATTCCCACCAATAAGTATTTCTATTAGTAATAATAAAATCCAAATAATTTTCATTATTATAAATCAGATTATTCCCCGCTCCGAAGAACGTATAAACTCCAGTATATAATTTTTGTATTTCGATTTATTTTGTTCAGAATCAATTTTTTCAAGAGATTCTTTGCGATTCAATTCTGATCTAAAATAAATAGTGTAAATTTTTTTTATGTTTTTTCTTTCCACATCAGAAAATCCTCTTCTTTTCAAACCAATTTGATTAATACCAGCAAAAGATAATGGTTCATTAGCAGCTAGAACATAGGGAGGTATATCTTGCGTTACCTTGAATCCTGCCCCAACAAAAACATGCTCACCAATTCTGCAGAACTGATGGACCAATACACCACCACCTAAAGATGCCCAACTACCTATATTGACATGCCCACCCATAGTTGTCATGTTTGCTAAAATTACGTTATTCCCCAATACACAGTCATGTGCAACATGTACATATGCCATGAGTAAACAATCAGAACCAATAACAGTTTTACCCAAAGCTTTTGTTCCTTTATTAATAGTTACATATTCACGAATTGTTGTTCTATCACCTATACATGTAGTGGTTTTTTCTCCATTAAATTTTAAATCTTGGGGTATTCCTCCAATAGAACAATTATGATATATGTTACAAGCATTCCCAATGGTTGTTCCAGTACAAATTGTAACATGGTTTCCCACAAAAGTTCCATCACCAATAATAACATCTGCTTCAATTATGCTATAAGGCCCAATAGTTACATTAAATCCAAGCTCTGCATCAGGATTTACAATAGCAGTAGGGTGAATTAGGCTAGGGATATTAAGCTCCAGCCCGGTTGACAATATTTGCTGAAACTAATCCCTCTGCTACCAATGCATTATTCACAAAACAACTCCCTTGAAACCTACATATATTCAGTCTTCGTTTCGCAATAATTACATCTATTTTTAATTGATCTCCTGGAAAAACAGGTTGACGAAAACGTGCTCCATCAACTCCAGATATAAAGGCATTTTTTTTAAGCGGATCATCTAAAGTATTCAAAAGTAAGAATGCGCCTGTCTGAGCAATGCACTCCAATAAATAAACTGCTGGCATTATCGGTTGATCTGGGAAATGGCCTTGAAAATAGGGCTCATTTATTGTGATATTTTTTAATGCTGTGACAGATTCACCCGGTATTAATGATTGGATTTTATCAATCAACAAAAAAGGATATCGATGTGGCAAAATATCAGAAATTTCCTTTAGATTAAATTCTGTTTTATTCTTGAAATCACTCATGCAAAATTGTTGTTTAAAATCTTATTTAATTCATTACGGTACTCCTGCTTTAATTTTTTTACAAACTCTACATTGCTAGCATGACCAGCCCGAGCGGCCGTTACATGGCCTTTAATAGGAACTCCAAGTAATGCTAAATCTCCTATTAAATCTAAAGTTTTGTGTCGTACAGGTTCATTTTTATATCTTAAAACTTTTCCATTTAGAATACCATTGCTCCCATTTAATATATTGTGTTCAATCCCAAATAAATTCTTAAGACGATTAATTTCATTTTCGTCTATGTCTTTATCAATAATTACAAGAGCATTCTCTAAGCTCCCACCTTTTATGAGACCCGATTCTTTTAACATTTCTACTTCACTTAAAAAACAAAAGGTCCTGGCTGGAGCAACTTCAACAACAAAATCCTCTTCCATATTGTAAATAGCTTCGTATTGAGTCCCCAATGCAGGCAATGGATATTCTACCATAAATGTGATTCTAAAACTGTCTGATGGAATTACATGAATATCAATGTCACGGTAAGGATCTGTATAATTAACTGCTCGAGTTATTTCCAACACATGTCTTTTTTGATCTTGCTCTTTTATCCCTGCTCTTAAAAGCACATCAACAAAATCTTTAGCACTACCATCCATTACAGGTGTTTCTTTACCAGTGAGTTCAATTAATACATTATCCAATCGTAGGCCGCTAACTGCAGCTAATGCATGTTCTACTGTATGGATCCGAACATCATTTTCTTCAATAGTAGTTCCTCTAGAAATATCTACTACATGATTGATATCTGCCTTGATCTCTGGACAGCCTGGAATATCAGACCGGATGAATCTAATACCAGTGTTCTCTTTCGCTGGATGAAATGTAATAGATGTCTCTACTCCAGTGTGTAAGCCTACGCCCTTACAAGAAATAGATCTGCGAATAGTCTTTTGTTTTCTTATCATATTTCAAATTTAATTTTCTTTTTCAGAATTTAATAGTTTATGTAACTTTTTTTTTATATACCTTATTTCCGAAACCAATGCCTCTCTTTTGTGATGATCACGGACTTCTCTAGCAGGATAACCTGCATACATTTTACCTCCTTCTAAAGATTTTGTAATACCTGATTTAGCTGCAAATATCGAATTATCACCTATCGTAACATGAGGAACAACTCCTGCTTGGCCACCAAATGAACAAAAATTTCCAATAGTAACACTACCAGCAATTCCAACCTGCGCAGTAATAAAACATCCTTTCCCAATAGTAACATTATGACCTATGTGAACCAGGTTGTCAATTTTGGTCATTTCCCCTATTCTGGTAGACCCAATTGTTGCTCTATCAATAGTTGTATTAGAACCAATCTCCACATTATCACAAATTAAAACATTCCCAATTTGCGGGATTTTTTCATGTGTATCTTCCCCTGGTACAAAACCGAATCCATCACAGCCAATCACAGTCCCGCTGTGAATAATTACTTGATTCTTGATTTCAATATCATGATAAACTGTAACATTAGGATATAACCTACAATATTCTCCTATAGTTGTTCCTTCTCCTATATAAACATTTGGTCCTATCCAAGATTCGCTTCCTATAACTACATTATTTTCAATTACCGCTCCAGATTCAACCATTACATTATTTCCTATATTTGAATTGGGATGAATAAAAGATTCTTGATGAATATTCTTTTTCACTTTCTGTTTAGGATAAAATAATTTTATTGTTTTAGCAATAGCTAGCTGCGGATTATCTACTATAATACCATCTTTCCCAGCAAGGTGATCGGGGTTTTTAACCAAAATTGCCGATGCAGTTGTATTAGATATAAATTTTTTATACCGCATATTCCCTAGGAAAGAAATAGTTCCAGGATTACTGTTTTGAATTTCTGATACTCCTGTAATCACTAAATCTGGATTTCCCGATACGCTGCCACCTACGTAAGTCGCAATCTCACTTAGGGTAAACTTCAATGTTATTTATTATTCGGAGCCTAGATTTCCTAATTCATGCAATACATCATCAGTAAGATCAAACTTCGGCTTGAAATACAATAATCCAACCGAAGCATCTATGATATAGTCATATCCACCAGCAATTGCAACCTTATCAACTGCTTTTTTCACTTTTCCAAGTATATCGTATTCTAATTGAGCTTGTTTTCGCATTAGTTCACCCTGGGGTCCGATTTTTTCTGCTTGATACGTTTGAGCTTGTCTTTCCATTTGCTCGATTTCTTGTTTTATGCTAGCACCTTTATCTAGAGCCATTAACCGCTTAACTTCATATTCCTGCTTAAGGCTATCCATTTTCAAAACCATCTGATCAAATTCAAATTGAACCTTCCTATACTCTAATTGTAGTTGAGATTCTGCTTCTTTGAATTCCTCATATTCAGTTCGTATTCTTTCAGACAGAATATAACCAATTTTTAATTGCGCATTAGCTTTATTTGAGAATACAAAAAAACAAGATAAGAAAAATATTTTTTTAAAATATAGTTTCACTATTTTCTCCTTCTTTTTAAAATTGTTGTCCAAATGTAATTGTAGTTTTCCACTGACCTACTTTTTCTCCATCCTCGAAATGATCGAAGCCATAACCAATATCAAAACCCAACATTCCAATCATAGGCATAAAGAAACGTATACCAGCTCCGACCGCACGTTTTAAATCCAATGGTCCTTGACGAGGAAAATCAAATCTTTCCATTAAATATGGAGATGCCCAAACATTACCCATCTCAGAAAAAACCAATCCATATACAACAGGGTTTTCTGAAAAAGGAACACGAAACTCAGTATTGAATTTTACCATTGCATCACCCCCAACTGGACTACCAGAACTAGTTAATGGGCCTACTCTATTATCATCATATCCTCTTAATGGATTACCATAAGGAATCCCATTTCCTCCCATTATAAATCTCTCATCAAAAGGAATAATTGTTCGCTCATTATCATAAGATGGGATAGCCTTAACGATTCCCAATTTGAGCGAAGTCTTTAATACAAATTTCCAGAATGTAGGTGTATAATATTCTAGATTCAATATATGTTTATGAAAATCTTCATTTCCTCCAAGGAACCCGCCTGCCAATGTTGATTTCAGTGAAAAGACTGATCCAATATTTGTGAATTCTGGTCGATCTCGACTATCACGACGTATAGTTTGGGTAATATTTATCCCATCTGTTTCTACCATACCGCCCGTGTATCGTTCTAAATCAGATTGGCTTCCTTCATATACCTTGCGAACAAGTTGAAATGACCAAGTCCCACGAAAAAAATCATCAGGCCACTTGAAAATTCTTCCCCAAGTAAAAGATCCACCTGCTAAGGTAAAATTTAGAGGTGAATAATACATTGACGAACTTCCACGAAATGTATAAAAAATTGATGCTCCAAGTAAATTCTTTGTATCGTTTACCATCGGATCTGTAAAACTAAGGCTCGCAGATTCATACTTTGAAGGTGTTGTGTTTCCATAAACGCTATAATTAGTTCCAACATTAAAACTTACATTTAGACTTTGTCCTTTACCGCGAAAGTTAGGTAATGCTAAACCCCCTCCACCCATAATACCATAAGTTTGAGTAAAGCCCATATTCGCATTTGCCTGACCAGCGGGCTTCTCTTCAACTGTAATTTCAATATCGACATTATCTTCATCTATAGGAACAACATCTGGGACTACATTGGAGAAAAAATTAAGTAGCCATACTTCACGTTGACTACGTATCAAACGATCTCGATTAAATACATCACCCGGGAAGATTCTTAATTGACGACGAATAACATTTTCTCTTGTACGTGTATTCCCTCGTATTACAATGTGATTTACATAGACTTTATGGTTCTCAGTAATTGAAAAATGCACATCTAATGAATCTTCCCCTACAGGTGTAATTTTAGGCTCAATACGGCTCCATATATATCCTCTATCCATATACAGACCTTGTACTCGATCAAAAACAGCTAAATTAAAATCTTCTTCACTGTAATTGTCGCCTTTTGTTATGGAAAGTGAACGATTTAAAACTTCCGTATCAAAAAGAGTATGTCCACCCCAAGTCAGATTGCGATATTTATAGAGAGGGCCTTCCTCAATATTTAAAACAAGATCAATCCTGTTTCGCTCTCCATCCAATTCTAATGTATCACTAACAATTTTAAAATCTTTATAACCTTTATTTTTATAAAAGGTTTTTATCAAATTAAGATCCTCATTATATTTTTTTTCATCAAATGGACCTCTCCAAAATAGGTACCATCTCTGCTTTTTTGTTTCTTTCATTTTATAGCGTAAGCGGAAGTCTGAAAAAGCATTATTCCCTTTAAAAATAATATTTGCAATTTTTATTTTACTATTCTCTTCTATAGTAAAAACAATATCTTTTACGAGTGTCTCAGCTTTGCCTCCATAAAGTGTTGAAGGATTATCAGGTTTAATTAATCGCGCAGAAATATGAGTGTTCAAATAACCTTTTTCTTCATATAGTTTTTTTAATTTTAGCGATATCTCATTAATTGTATTTGGCCGTATCCGCTGACCTTTCGTCAATTCTAATTCTTCATCAAATTTTTTATTTTTTATTTTTTTATTTCCTTTAAAGCGAAGTTCTCCCAGTATAGGATTTTCACTAACAACAATTGTGATGCTAATACCTTTTGGAGATTCATTATCATACCTGATTTGTATATCTTGAAATAACCCCAAATTCCATAGACGCTTAATTGCTCTTTGAAATTCTGAGGCAGAAACTGTCAGCCCTTTTCTCAGACCCGAAGTAAATATAATTGTATTTTCTGATGCTAAAATATTACCATCAACACTCACATCAAATAGTTTGATTCCCTGAGTTTGTTGGGAGATTGCAATCTTCCACAAGGAAATAAATAATATAATACATTTAAGTAACTTCAAATAGACACCTGCTCACTTACCTTGCCAAAACGCCTTTCTCGGGATTGATAATCTAAAATTGCTTCTAGAAATTCTTTTTCACGAAATTGCGGCCAATAAGTTTCAGTTAAAAAAATTTCTGAATATGCAATCTGCCAAAGCATAAAATTACTTAATCTATTTTCACCACTGGTTCTAATCAATAAATCTGGATCTGGTACCGATGATGTAGATAATTCACGACAGAAAATAACTTCATTAATATCTTTCAAGTCTATTGTACCATTAACGACTTTTTTTGCAATACAATAAGCCGCTTTTACTATTTCCTGTCGGCTTCCGTAACTCAGCGCTAAACAAAGATTTAAACCATCATTCTTTTCAGTTAGATTAATTCCATTTTTAATACCTAGCCTAGTTGATTTAGGCAATTGGCTCAAATCTCCAATAGTAGTAAAACGAACGTTATTTTTATGAAGTTCTTTTATTTCAATATTGATTGTCTTTAATAATAGCTTCATAAGAGCACCAACCTCATTTTTTGGTCGATTCCAATTTTCAGTGGAAAAAGTATAAAGAGTTAAATGCTTCACTCCTATTTCACCACAGATTCTTGTGATCTCTCTAACAGAATTGATTCCTTCTTTATGACCAGCAAGACGAGGTAAATCTTTAGATTTAGCCCATCTTCCATTTCCATCCATTATAATAGCAATATGAACAGGGATTCGACCTGTAAGAATCTTTCTTCGAAGTGATTTTATCATGATAAGTAGGAAAAAACGGGCGAAGTTAACTCTGGATGTATTCTGAAAACAACCAGCATAATCCTACAGTAAACCAATTTGGCAATTATTAAAAGAAGAAAAAAAAATACTGATTTTTCATATATTATCTTAATGAATTAATTAGTAGTTCTGCTATAGTGGAATAAATATTGGTAATTGAAGATTTTGGATCTTTTTTTACAATAGGGACACCCTCATCTGTTGAAGCCATAACAATTTGCGAAATAGGAATTTCCCCCAATAAAGGAACTCCTAGTCTAATACTTTCTCTTTCACCGCCACCTTTTTTAAAAAGATCTAATTCTATATTAAATGAACCATCTTTATTTACTTGAACGATCTGGTCATTAATCATCATGGTTGAAGAAGAATAATCTGACAATTTACCATCTATAATATATCCCGACATATTTTCTATAACTCCTAATACTGGAGTATTTACTTTTTTGAACATATCAGCACCTTTACGGACATCTGCCAACGCTATATCTTGGGGGGTGGTGACTATGACAGCTCCAGATATTTTTAGTTTTTGGGTTAGTGTTAGTTGAATATCTCCTGTTCCTGGAGGAAGATCAAGAACCATAATATCCAATTCACCCCATTTTACATCGTGAAAAAATTGTTCTGTCATACGAGAAACAAGAGGGCCTCTCCAGATTGTTGGTGTTTCATTACCACTAATAAATCCAAAACTCATTACTTCCATTCCATAACACTGTAGAGGAATAAGCTTATTATCTGCAGTTATCTTCGGTTGCTCATTAATTCCCATTATAATCGGAAGTGAAGGACCATAAATATCAAGATCAAGTAAACCAACTTTTTTACCTTGAAGTTGAAAAGCACAAGCCAAGTTTGCAGCGACAGTCGACTTCCCAACGCCTCCTTTTCCGCTGGCTACAGCAATAATATTTTTTACATTTTCCAAAGAGTCCGATGATTGAGTCCTATTTGGACTGGAAGAGATATCTTGTTTTGTTAAATTCTCATAAATTTTAACATTAACCTTTTTGAACACTGTTGCTAATTTTTCTTTTACCTCATCTTTAACAACGTTTTTCTTTTCAGTATTCTGAGATGTTATATTTAATGTTACAGTTACTGCCCGATCATTAATCTCTATATCTTTTATCATTCCAAATGATACAATATCACGTTTGAAACCAGGATACTTGACCTCGCTTAAAATTTTAATTACATTTTCTTTTTTCATAAATATACCAGAAAAAAAACGGCTGCAAAATTACAGCCGTTATAACAAAATGGTATTATAATACAATATTATCCAGTGTATTCTTGTCCAAACCATTCATAATTAATTTTAATAAAATTATTCCACTCATCTGGAACTTCACTTTCTTCAAAAATAGCTTCAACTGGGCATTCTGGTTCACAGGCTCCACAATCGATGCATTCTTCTGGATCAATATAAAGTTGCTTTCCTTCGGGGTCAAAACCATCTTCTTTAGCTTCTGCTCCTGCACCCGTTTTATCATCAGGCCCATGTATGCAATCAACTGGGCATACTTCTACGCAAGCTGTATCGCACGTACTTACACAAGGCTCACAAATAATATATGTCATATTTAATCTCCCTTACTAAATATTGTGGCGTTTATTAACTCGCTAATTTAAATTGATAAATTGATTGTGTAAAATGTTTTGGTTTAATATTTAAAATTGATGAGCCACCATTAACTTATTTAATGAATTATAAAAATACTTTCTACATATACATTGACCTTAAAAAAGTACAATAGAAAAATATTTCGCTACCTATAAACAAATTTCATATTAATAATAAATAACACTTTAGTTAATGTGCTAAAGCTCCCATTGGATCCCATGGTTTCAATGGAACTGCTTTTGCATTTTCATATATTTCAATTAATTGTTTATCTAGCCAACATTTATTAACTACCACTTCATAATTATATTCATCAAACCACTTATCTGTCATAATATGGTACCCCCTATCACCAGCCTTGTTACCCCAGCTATTTTCTACACGCCATTTTGTTGGGTTACCATTACTATCCAGGTCAACACCTGTAAACAACATAGCATGAGTCATTTGACTATCTCCATATTCTAAACGGGATGATTTATCTAAACCAAATGTAGTTCCATAGAATAAATTATAATTAAAAAGATCCATATCCATAACACCAAGACCACGATGAAAATGCTTACTTACATCACAACCAAACCAAACAGGATCATCATTTTTTATAGAACTTATAGTTGCCTTTTTCATTGCGTCACTTTCAACATTCAAATAACGTATTGGAGAACCTTCAACTATATTACCTAAAAAATCAATAGTATAAACTTGATTGTAACTTTTATCAGCCATTGGGCAATTTATTAAACAAACATAATCATTTAAATCTATCCCGACATAATCCTTATAAAAAGAAACTGGAGTTAAATTTTCAAAACGATGAAAATTTTTATTTTTACCACGTATTTGCCAAGTAAATGAGGCTGGAGGCATACCAAGATGAATAACCAATAGTTGAAATATTACCTCAAGCATTTCAATTTTTGTTTTTTGCAACTCATCAATCATTGCGCCTGCTATTTTTTTATCACGAAGTTGTTTTGCATTTTCCCGAAGTTTACGGGTAATCATTCTATTCATCATTCTGGATTTACTAGATTGAAAAGATTCTGGCATCACTGACTGAGGTACTACACCATATTTATTAACAAGATTAGCCCACATATCCCATTGACCACCATCTTGGATTGGATCCGAAAGTAAATGCATAACTAAGCGACTATTCCATTTCTTGTGAGCTGTCTTCAATATAGATTCTAGAAAATAATTTGCCTTTTCTAGCTTATCCCAAAACATAAAATAGCTCTGAGAAAATTGAAAATCTTTTAGATTATACTCCCTCCCAAGGTAAATACGAAACAAGTTCAATCCTGCAAATCCCCAACAACGACCACTAGATTTTTGATTTGTTACTGGCATCTCACCACTAATTACATTTGAGAAGGAGTGATCAATTTGTCGAAAATGCTCCCAATCCATAGATAATTCTGTTATTTCATTTCTAACTGCTGCATTTTTTGCGATATTTATTTTATCATTTATATTGATCCTATTTTTAAAGGATTGAATAGTTTTCAATTCGATTTTTTTTGACATTTATCAATACCTGCTATTGTTGCTTTAATTAATTTCCATAGAATAGTGTACCATTCCTTTATATTTCTTTCTTTAATCCATTTGATATTTAGAAAGCAGCTTTATCATACTATCAAATATAAACACCCTATAATTCCTAATAGATAATCATAATACCTAATATGTTTAGTATGAAATAAGGAACTAAATCTGCTGCACCTATATAATCTTTTGCTACGCGCTGACCAAAAAAAAGGATTAAAATTGTTATAGCATTTAATATAAGCCCATAAAAAATCCATATGGAACTTTTTTCAACAATTACATAATAGACCCCATAAATGCAAATAACTCCACCCATCATCTCCAACATAGTTAATATTGATAAACTAATATTAGATACAGACTTTAGAGGTGTGTTCTCAAAATGGGATAAGAAAAATTCTACATTCCCTTTACGATTAATTATTTTGTCCAAACCAGATTGGATAAATGTAATTGACATCATTAAAGCTATTAATATTTGACAAAGTATAAGGGAGTTCTTCATTTTCAGACCAAATAATTCAATATAGTTTTGATGGTGTTGACTGTCTATAATTAATAAAATATCCATGAAATAAAATCTCATCTGAATTTACTTGTTGTTTAATAACTATAGGATACATTAATAGAAAAATTGATAAGACTTTAAACCAATATCTTATCCCCCACCTTTTATTTTTATTAAATCTATAATACGTTCTCTAACCAAATTACGTATCTCTTCCACATCCAGGCCATCATAAGAGTCCCTAAATATAGGACTCCCAAATCGGGCAGTAATAACACCAGGTTTCAAGCGCCAGTCAGATTTATTCTTCGCATCATAAGCTCCAATTAAACCAATAGGAATAATAGTTGCTTTTGTGTTCCTTGCAAGGTGAAAAGGCCCTTTCTTAAACTCGCCAATTTCACCTGTAATTGTTCTTGTCCCTTCTGGTGCAATCATAAGTGAAACTCCATTTTTTATTTCTTTTTCTGCTCTATCTAGAGCATTCATTGCTTTTTTTATTTTTTTTCTCTCAATAGGAATTGCGCCATATTTTTTACCCACGGTTCCCCATATTGGCCACTTGAATTGTTCCAATGCGCCCACAACGGTAACATAATGGCCTATAAATGCAGCTACCATAAATTGATCGAATAAAGAAACATGGTTAAACATATACAAATATGGCTCTCCATCTAGATCTGGAAGATTTCCTTTTCTTACTAACCATTGACCTGCAAAAAAACATGCTCCCCAACACCAAATACGTATTATATAGAAAAGATATGGACGAGGAACAATGTATAATAATATTAATAAAATAATCAATGAAATAAACATATATATAAGCCAAATCGGCCACAAGATCAGTGATATAATAGTTTTATACATTATAGTTTTAGATCAAATTAAATATTTTATGGTTAGCTTTCGGGAAAGCAAATGAATCGATATCCTTTAACTTTATCCATTCATGTTCAGTTTTTGATTCAAAATATATTCCATCTTCTTTACAATGATATCCGTGAAAGGTAATGGAAAAATGACTATATGAATGTTCAATAATTCCAATTTTTTTTTCAATTTTAGGCACAATGCCGAATTCTTTTTCTATTAACTTTTTTAATGCAGTTTCTATTGACTCAGTTTTTTTGACTTTCACAGATGGGAATTCCCACAATCCTCCCAGCATAGATGATATATTTCTTTTTTGAATATAAAATCGGTTTTTTCTCCAAATTAACCCCCCTACTGTTATAAAATGTGGTTTTATTATTTTTTTCTTTTTATAAGGATAAAGTTCTGGTGATCCTTTTATAAATGCTATGCAATTAGTCTTTATAGGGCAGGCATAGCAACTGGGTTTTTGAGGCGTACATACCAAAGCACCAAGCTCCATCATTGCTTGATTGAAATCTCCTGGATGTTTTTTACATATCCAATCCTTTAAATTATTAAGTATAATTGAATTATTTTTATTAGAAAGATTTTTTAAACCTAAAACCCTTGCCATAACTCTTTTTACATTTACATCAACAACAACATATGGCAAATTATACGCAATTGAAAAAACAGCGGAAGCTGTATAATCTCCTATGCCTGGCAAAGATCGAAAGGTATGCCAATCTTTTGGGATTAGGCCATTATTGTCTCTATTAAGAATAATAGTTGCTTTGTGAAAATTCCGACAACGCGAATAATAACCCAGCCCCTCCCATAGTTTTAATAGATCAGATAGCTCAGTCTCAGCAACTTTTTTTAAAGTTGGATAAAGATCGATCCACTTATTAAAATATGGAATCATGGTTTTCATTTTTGTTTGTTGCAACATTACTTCAGAAATCCAGATCAGATAAGGATCTTTACTTTTTCGGAAAGGTAGATCTCGTTTATTCTCAGCATACCAATATAAAATCCTATTTTGTATGGTTAATATTTGCATTATACAATTTATTTTTTCAACATAAATGTGGATAAAGTCCAGTGCAGAGAACATAGGTGCTCTAGCAATTCTGATCGAAGAAAAGGATCTGTTTCATTTTCAATCAACAAACCAAGCTCATCAATTTTTTTCTCCAATTGTAATTGTTTTCGTTCACCATCTGATGTTAGAAATACTTTGATGATCCGATTGTCATTCTGGTGCTTTTTTCTAATTAACCATCCTTTTTTCTCTAATCCTATAATTAGTCTTGTTACTGTACTATTATCTAATCCAAGTTGTTTTGATAAAGAAGACATTTCAATCCCATCATGTGGAATTACTGTTAAAGCTAGTATCTGTGGAAACGATGCACCATCGATTTTAATTTTTCTACGGAAAATCCCTTGTAAATCGATCAATAAAGAGAATAAAACTTCACCATACTTCATAATTGTATATTACAAACAAAAATAATTCTAGTAAAATTAATATATTGGAAGATTGCTTAAACGTAAAACATGAGACTTATATAAGTTTATTGCAGAATCACTAAGATTTCCCAGAATTAATTTATGACCTATAACACTCCAATGATTCATTTTTAGGGGGCCAATCGTATACCATTGTCCAGGGATTAATAAATCATTTTCATTCAATGGAGCTATGGGGTCAGGACCATTAACTCCTGTAATTGGTCCCACCATAGAACAAGTATTAACTAACCCATCATTTTCATACCATGATGAATCTGTTTTCGATCCATCTTTCCAATATGCAGACTTTGAACCTAAAATTTTTGCTCGAGCTCTTATTAACAAAGGTGTACTTTTTATTGGTGAGTGAAAATTATTATTATTATTTTTTTCCGTAATAGAAGTCAAAATCGAGAAATAATATATATGTGGACTTGCTATGGAAAAGTCATTTATCAACTTCGCCCCATCTAAACTTAAATCCCAACTGCTTATATTTTTTGATTCCCAGGCTGGATGACTCCTCATCCGATTTACGTATTTGCTCCATGATTCATTTTCCCCCCTTTTCAAGCTCCATTGTTCAAGGTCAAAATTATAAAATTGGGTTCCAATCACTCCAGCAAGTCCAATATAGTATTGTATAAAAGGTAAATTATTAGTGATCAATTCTGTCATTGTTGTCCCATTATGAGGGGTTGATATGGTCGTAATACTATGAATCCATTTTTGATTTACCTTCCCAAGAAGAGGAGATTCCTCTAAAACAGTAAACTCATCGTCTTCATATATCTGAGATGATAAAAGATATTGTAGCATTCTAGCTGTCTGGCCACCCATACTATGTCCAATAATATGGATTGGATTATTTTCACCCCATTTAGGATACAATCCTTTATAGACTTTACCTTCTGGCTTTTGAATTATACCAAATTTATTGGAATGCCCCTTACCATAATCAACTTGCCCCCCTTTTAATTGAGTATATGCCTCCACTGCACGATCCCAGTTTGATGAAACAGGGCCAACAGAAACCTCAAAAACATTATATCCATCCTGCCTTAATAAATCAGCAATATCACTTTTTCCTCCCCAGTAATTATATCCACCCATTTCATCTGGCCCCCAACCGAAAAAGCCATGAATAAATACAATAGGATAGTTATTATTTCCAAATATTGCTCTAAAAACAAGAATTGATATAATTAAATATTTTTTCATTAAAATGTAATTTCTAATTCAATACCTTGTTGAATAACACCTGTTCCAAAAACATAAGCGCCATATATTATTTTAGTCTCTCCTATATTATAAACTATACCAAAACCACTTGCTCCAAATACAGTTTTCCATAGATCCTGATTAATATTATGATCTATTTTTTTTGTTGAAGTGCCAAAAAGAAATTGAATTGAAGATGTTATATTAGCCTGCCCACCTATATAAATATTTCCTTTATTAAAAGTAGAAAAAAATTCTGCATCAATAAAAATTTTCATTGGAAGATAAAGAAGATTTTTTGATAAACTCAGGGTTGTTCGATGAGTGAAAACACCAGCTCTTTCCGCAAATTTATTTGCTATTAATTTAAAATCTTTGATTCCTATTCCAATAAATGTATTTATTTTATTGATATGTATTTGTGCTCCGGCAGAGACCAAAAGTGCTCTTATCCTATCTGTATCTAAATTAGATGAAAAAAGTGTAATAGCAGATCCATATTTTAATGTGGAACTATTATTGTTATTCGAAAATTTAGTTTTGATCCAAGTATCGCTAGAATAATAATCTCTGGTAGGGTTCGAATTATGATCATATCCATCAAATGATCCATATGAAAGATGATAAATAGAAATTCCAGCATAGCCATATTTAACAGGAAAATTTGTTGCAAAATTTTGACTAGTTATCCCAGCAGGGTATCTAATCAATCCTGTTGAAAATATTTTTTTCTCAGAAATTGTTGATGGATTATTGCTTGATGAAAGAGGAGACCAAGATAAATGACCAGAGCCTCCTAAAGCCATCCTAGATGGAGAAGTCCAAGAATGAAATCCTGGATATCCTATTTCTGAATAACAAATAGATAAAAACAAAAAAGATAAAGATAATAAATTTTTCCCCATTAAGTAATTCTTCTATAATAAACTTTGAGGGTCTACATGAATACTGATTTTATTTTTACCTAGCCTAAACCTGGTATGAGTGTGTATAAAATTATAATGAATAAATGAGTTAAGCTTTTTCCCATTAATATCTTCTTTTTTTAATGATTTAAAAAGAATTTGAAACCGATACAGATTTTTTAATTTTGCTAAATAACAAGGTGAAGGGCCTAAAATATCTAATCCTATATATTTTCTTTTCAATGATTTCGAAATACGACCTGATAATTTTTCTACAGAATTTAAAATGGGTCCAGAAATTTCTATTTTAGCAATCCAGCTAAAAGGAGGGTAGTTTAATTCTTCTCTTTCATTAAGAGCAATATTATAGTACTCGACTAAGTTTAATTTTGCAACATTTTTAATTACTGGATTTTCTGGCATATATGTCTGAATAATTACCTCCCCTGGTTTATTTCTTCTCCCTGCTCGACCTGATGCCTGATATATGAGTTGAAAAATTCGTTCACCAGTACGGAAATCGGGTATATGAAGACCCAGATCAGCATTAATTATTCCGACTAGTGTTGCATTAGGAAAATCTAGTCCTTTTGCAATCATTTGTGTCCCAATTAAAATATCAATTTTCCCATCGGAAAATTTTTCTAAAATCGATGTGATCTTTTTTCCATCTTTTGCTGTATCAATATCCAATCGGCAAATTTTAGAATTTGGGAATGTTTCTTGCAACAAAAGCTCTACACGTTGGGTACCAGCACCAGAATATTTTAATTTGTTACTATCACAAAAATTACATAATTCTCGTTTCTCAATTTCAACATGTCCACAGAAATGGCATCTTAACTTTGAATCTTGAATATGGTAAGTAAGTGATACTTTACAATTTGGACATAAAACAATTTCACCGCAATCATAGCATCTAATCACTGGAGAATAACCACGACGATTATGAAGAAGAATTATCTGCTCATTTTTCTTTAGCCTATCTTCAATTTTATCCTGTAGCAAACCAGAAAGAATTAATCCGTATTTACCAGAATCCTCTTGATCAGCTATCATATTAACAACGTTTACCTGGGGATATTTAGCATTCCCAAATCGTTCTGGGAGATATAAATAAGTTAGTTTTTTATTTATATAATTATAATAGCTCTCGAGGCTTGGGGTAGCACTAGAAAGAATTACAATAGAATTTTCTATGTAACCTCTCATTAATGCAACATCACGAGCATGGTATCTTGGTGCTGGAGCATCTTGTCTAAAAGATGATTCTTGTTCTTCGTCTATAACTATTAATCCAATATTTTTTAAAGGGGTAAAGACTGCGCTTCTTGCTCCAATTACAACCTTATAAGCACCGAGAGAAATTTGCTTCCAAGTCCACGAACGTTGAGCCTGACTTAATTTAGAATGCCAAAGAGCAACTTTATCACCAAAAACTGCTTTAAACCTTCCAGCAATCTGCGGTGTAAGAGAAATTTCTGGTAAAAGAATTATAGCGCTTTTCCCACTTTGGAGACATTGATGAACCACCTCAATATATATTTCTGTTTTTCCACTACCAGTAACCCCATGAAGTAAAAATGGAGAATATTTATTTTCACTTATAGAAGAAACTATTTTTTCTATACAATCCCGCTGAGCAGAATTAAAATATATATGTTTCTTAATTGGCGGGAATGAAAAACCTTTAATATCGGGAAAATAATTTTTTTCAAATAGTTTAACAAAACCTTTATCCTCTAATATCCGACAAGTATTTAGCGGATTGGATATTTTATTTTTTAAAGATGCAACCCGTACTGGAATTTGAGAATTCCATATTATTTGTTGAATTATATATTGTTTGGGTGCTGTTTGTTTTAGTTTAAAAATAATTTTTTCATCAATTACCTTTCTTGAGCAAACATACCAATTTTTTGATGGCGAATACATCATTGATAGATTACCAGGCAAAACAGCTTTCGCTACCTGCCCTTTCGGAGTGAAATAATACTTACTCATCCATTCAATTAAAGACCATATTTCAGCACTAATGACTGGAGCTTCATCAATTATTTCAGTAATACATTTAATTTGACCTTTATATAGAGTTTTTTTTGACAATTTTGTGACAATTCCTCGAACATTTCTATGCCCCAATGGTGCTGTTACCCTGGATCCAACCTGTAAAAAATTCTTGAACTTTGATGGAACTTTGTAGGAAAAAGTCTGAAAGCTGGATATTGGGAAAGCTACTTCTACAAACATTTATGTGAATTTTACTTAATAGTGCAAGATTTAGGCAAAAAAAACCCTTTCCAAGTGATAACCATTAGAAAGGGTTACATATGTTAATAATACTTATGCCTTGATTACATAAACTTTAAGATCACCTGAAACTTCAGCATTAATTTTTATGGGGACATGATAAATACCAAGAGATTTAATCGGTTTATCTAAAACTATTGTATGACGATCTAAAATAATATCTTTTTCTTTTAATGCTTTATGTATATCAATCGCTGTTATCGATCCAAACATTTTTTCATCTTCTCCAACTTGTGCTTCAATTGTAATTTCGGTTTTAGATAATTTATTGACTAGGCTATGATGTGCTTCTGATTCTCGATTTTCTCTCAGTTTAACAACTCTTTTTCTCTCTTCAGCAACAGCCAAATTTCGCTTAGAAGCCCTAAGGGCAACCCCATCTGGAATCAATTTATTTCGAGCATATCCAGGTTTTACTGAAACAACATCACCAGCATCCCCGAGACCCTTTACATTTTTTAACAAAATTATATCCATAATTATTCCCTTTTATTACCCAGTTATTCTGAACCACCATCTATATATGGCATTAATGCTATTGATCTTGCACGGCGGATAGCTCTAACAACTTTTCGGTGCATTTTTGCACTGGTTCCAGTAACTCTACGTGGCATAATCTTACCCTGATCGTTTACAAATCGACGTAATAGTTTTATATCTTTATAATCAATTTCAGTAATCCCGTTTTCCTTAAAATAACAAAATTTTCTTCTTTGTTGTAGTGCCATTATTCTTCATCCTCCTCTTTTTCTGGAATCTTTTCATCATTAATTTGGTCAATTATCTCGTCTTTTACCCTCTCCACCTCTGATTCATCAGATTTCAATTCATTATTATCTGATAATGAATCATCTTTTTTATTTATTTCTTTGTCTTCTTCCTCAGCATACACTTCTGGTTCATTGCCTAAAACGGTCGTCATATGTCGTAAGACTTGTTTATTCAATTTCATCCAACTATCGAAATCAATTATTTTATCAACTTGTACAGCTTCAAATTGTAAAAGAATATAAGTTCCATATTTTTGTTTATCTATAGGATAGGCTAGTCTTTTTTTACTCCATATCCGATGGTTAATAATTCTTGATTTTGTTTTCCCTAATTCATTTTCAATTCCCTTTTGACATTTAATTAATTTATCAGATTCATAATTAGGATTTACTATGTAGAGTGTTTCATAAAAACGCATATTGACTCCTTAATTTTTATGCAATCAACGGTGCAATAACCAGTGACACCACAGACATCAGTTTAATTAAAATATTTAATGATGGACCAGATGTATCTTTAAATGGGTCCCCAACTGTATCGCCCACTACAGCAGCTTTATGGGCATCAGAACCTTTCATCAGTTTGTTGGCGTCGATTTCAATACCTTCTTCAATCATTTTTTTAGCGTTATCCCAAGCACCACCAGCATTAGATTGGAAAATTGCCATGAGAACACCACAAACGGTAACGCCTGCAAGCAGTCCGCCCAATGTTTCGGGGCCAAAAACGAACCCAACAACTACAGGCGTACTCACAGCCAAAAGACCAGGCATAACCATTTCCTTAATAGCAGATTGTGTAGAAATTTCTACACAACGACTATGTTCAGCTTTCCCAAGCGCATCTTCATAAACAAAGCGGTCATTATCATTCCAGTCTTGCTCATCTTTCAAATTCATAAGCTCCAGCGCTTTTTTCAGTTCCGGAATATCCTTGAATTGGCGACGAACTTCTTCGATCATTGCCATAGCCGCACGACCGACCGCACCCATAGCCATGGAAGAGAATAAAAAAGGCAGCATACCACCTACAAATAATCCAGCCATCACCCAAGCATT